>Ga0209091_10002899_pt1 | contig 14098 bp, 10 predicted proteins | sample ArcticOcean_MG_C_6_FD_187438 | JGI IMG/M metagenome (GOLD analysis project Ga0209091, IMG submission 187438) | Marine microbial communities from western Arctic Ocean - ArcticOcean_MG_CB8_128 (SPAdes) (version 2) | ecosystem: Environmental > Aquatic > Marine > Oceanic | place: Arctic Ocean...
TCCACGCTGCCGTCATATTCGGCGTTGCGCATGGCCTCAACATCCAGCCCCCCGATGGCCTGCAGTATGAGCTTTAGCTCTTCGCCCGTAATGATATTTTGCTCCGCAAGCATCACCACGTGAGCACGATCCACATCCACATAGTGGTCAAGAAAGTAGCGTTGGGCATCAGCAAAGCAGTCGCTAAGTACATTATCTTTGTATCCCTGGGCAGGGAATTTTTCACTCATGATGTAATACTCTTAGTTAGCTGCGGCTGACAGGCTCAGTAGATTGGCGAACAATCGATAGGCTCCGGGTACTCCGTTGGGTAACTGCCGGAACCATGAATAGGATGTGTATACGTAATGTCCATCACCGATCTTTGCATACAGCATGGCTCCCTCACTATTGGGCTCGCCTTGGTCGTGCGCTTCGGTGAGGGGAATATAGCGATCGCGATCGAAACTGGTAAAGTTGTAATTACTACGCTCTTGGACCCAGCCATCGAAATCTCGAGCATCTATCCGATTGGGAAAGGTAAAGACCGGGTGATCTGGTTCGAGCACCACGATTGCAGCGGTTTCATCAACAACGCGTATATTGCCATCCATACTTGCCATATAGGGAGCCAGGCCCTTGGCGATGAAGTCAGGCTGCTGATACTGGACGATCAAATTACCGCCTTGTTCTGCGTATTCAAGAAGGCGTCGATTATTGGCGACGTACGCAGCGCGGGTCTGCGATGCTCTGATACCCACCACGATAGCGTCAAAGCCCGAAAGGTCCCCTGTAGTTAGTGCTGCGTCGGTTAACAGCATGACTTCCACGCCAAGACGGCGCAGTGCGTCAGGTACGGTATCGCCACTACCCATGACGTAGCCAACTCGGGACGCAGCAACACTCACGTCGACAACTTCGAATTCGGTGACCGACGCCGAGTAAACTCGGTGGGTTCTAATATGAGGATAGGCAATTTCACTCATTGTCTTATTGTATTGTGTGCCATCGACTGTGGCGCTGGCCGCCAAATTGTATTCGCCCGCGCTTACACCCGGATCCATGGTCACCTGAAATGCTAAGGTAGTTGCCGCAGGTGCAGCTGCCAGGGAAAAATCGACACTAGGAGGTTCCAGCATCCAACCCTGAGGAACCTCGAACTGCGCACTACCTGCTACGTCCTGCGAAGTATTATTACGAACAGTCAATAACAACTCCCGAGGTTCATCACCGGCAGATACTGGCACCACAACAAGGTTGGTACCTGGCTCTACAGATATTGCTGGCACCACATCTACCCGGCGCCGGATCTCGCCACGAATGCGGTCAACCAGGCGATGCTCGACCTCTTGCCGAATCGTAATCTGAGTACCGCCAATTTCAAGCGTGACTACTGCATGAAGCAGAGGCGCGGCGAAGGGCTGTGTGCGGGCCTCGCCTGCAGAACTCCAATCATAGGCAGCACCTTCACGCGGCAATGCCAACCAATAAGGCTGAGTCGGATCAGCCGTAACGGGCACAATGACATCGAAGAACACCTCGGCATCGGCTTGCTCGCTGCGCCGAGATGAACGTTCATTACTAAGCATCTGAACGTTAGATGCAGAGACTGACCATCCAATGGGTACCAAGAGATGAGCCTCTCGCATTAGAACTTGCGACGGCTGTGCCATAAATGCCCTCACAGCGACCGTCAAAGCTGTGCCGGGAATCGCGGTTTCCGACTCGGCTAGCGCATCGACCGAGACTCCGGCGGCGAGCACAATGGCCTTCTCGAATTCGCTAATCTTTTCGTCTAGCAGTCGCTTCGCATCTATCGCTTGCGCCGCGGCACTTGCTTCACGGGCGAGTTCAAGCCCATCTACAAGACTAGGAATAAGAGCCTGCGGGTCCAGAGGGTCATAGTTAGGCACTAAGCCATCAACACTTTGCTGCAATGCCGATAGCAATTCAACGAATACCAACTCAGGGGCTCGCTCAAGGTCCGAGATTCCACTGATTGTAGAGTCGATTCCCGAGAAGATGGAGCTTTCGGCGCCGGACGCACCAACCTGCGAGACCAGGAGAAACAGCTGAGATTGCTGACTACCACGCAGCTCGAGCGAGCCCATTTGCTGCGTTTTCTGCTGACTCCTGCCCTGCATGCCAATTTCAAAATAGCTACGCCCGGTTACAGGATCGTATTCGCCAGTGTTGATAAGTAGTGCCCGCTGCTCCGGTGCCTGAGCATCGAGGGAGCTCCCTGTCAAAGCCCGGCTTGTGTAGAACTTCTGAACTTGCCAGGGTGTTAAACCCTGATCGATTTGCTCGGGAAATTGAGCGGGGTCGGCCGCCGCTTCTAGAGCCAATGGGGTCAGGTAGCCCGCGAATTGATGATGTCCATGGCCATCGGCGGAGGTTCCATTCCAGCGAGACACTACCACGGTAGGGCGAAATGTTCGAATGGCACGCACCATGTCATCGAGCAGCAATTCTTCAGGCCAGACGCGGGAGGCTTCTGTCCGATACTTGGAGAATCCGAAGTCGTTAGCACGCGTAAATAGCTGCTCGGCACCGTCTAAGCGCCTAGCCTGCAACAGCTCCTCGGTACGTATCACACCAAGCGCATCCGACTGCTCAACACCGATAATGTTCTGTCCTCCCGAACCACGCGTGAGCGACAGGTAGGCCGTCCGCGCATGTAGTCGACGCGCATGGTAGGCCACCAAAGCTGAATCTTCGTCGTCGGGATGCGCGCCGGTATGCATGACGCTTGCAGTAGTGTTCAGACGCAGCAACTGTCGAATCAGGGCTCCGCTACCTTGGTCATAGATGGCACGCACTTGTGCTTCAACTGATAGTGGCACCGCGACTGTTAGCAGCAGCAACGCAATGAGGGCATGGCTTTTTTTGTACATTGTTCTCCCCGCAATTCCTTACTCACCGCACAATGCTAATGAGGTATCCCGCAGCGACAGTGACTAAGCAACCTACAACATTGAACCAAAGAAAAGCAATGTCGGTAGTTGAGCTGGCAATCCAGACGGATACTATGCCGAACAACAAGCCGTAGAAAGCTCCTGCCGACTTGGCTCGAGGCACCGCAAAAGCTAACACGAAGACCCCTAGCAGGGAACCGTAGAAAAACGAACCGAAGGTATTTACAACCTCGATTAACGAGCCTAGATTAGTTGCAAAAGTAGCGACGATGCAGGCGAATATGCCCCATACCAAGGTAGATAACCGCCCGAACCGAAGCATCTCTTTTTCCGAGCTATTAACGTTAATGTGGCGGCGGTAGAAATCCATAGTAGATGCAGTTGCCAGCGCGTTAAGTTCCGCCGCGACACTCGACATCGCCGCGGCGAGTATCGCAGCGACTATTAACCCCACTAACCCCAGCGGCATATTCTCGATAACGAACACGGGAAACACATAGTTAACGTCGCTAAACGAGCTATCGCCATTCGTTTGCCGCACAAACTCTGTCGCCTCACGGCGCTTATCTTGATAGGCCTCGTTGGCGGCGATATAGTCCGCTCGGGCAGTGGTTCGCTCTGCAGTGTTCTGTTCTTCTATAAATCTCAACGCCGCCAAGTGCCGCAGCTGATGTGCGTCAGCAAACTCTCCCTGTAGCCGTTCGTGTTCGAGAGGCTGCACTGCCGCTGCCCGAGTCACATCCACTTCATTAAAGATCATCGGTGGAGTGCTAAATAGATAGAAAACGAAGACCAGTATGCCGACTAGCAGGAATAAAAACTGCATTGGGATTTTCAGAAAGGCAGACATAAGCAGGGAGACGCGCCCCTCATCGACTGAGCGCGCCGTCAAATAGCGCTGCACCTGGCTTTGGTCGCACCCGAAATAAGATAGAAAGAGAAATAACGCGGCTATCGTCCCTGACCAAAACGTATAACGTTCATTGAGATCGAAGCTGAAATCTATGGTCTGCAGTTTTCCGGCGGCGCCGGCAACATTCATCGCGTCATTAAACGACACGCCCGCAGGAAGATTCGTGATGATGACAATCACACACAGACTCAACCCTACCAAGATAATCACCATCTGCTTTACATCGGTCCAGGTTACGGACCGCACACCCCCGAGCATGGTATAGAGGGTAGTGGAAAGCCCGATCACGAAAATCGTCACCAGCTCATCCCAACCTAAGACTATCGACAGCACTACAGCCGGAGCCGCGATGATTACACCAACACCTAGCCCGCGGGAAAGAAGAAAGAAGAAGCTCGTCAATGTGCGCGTCCTGGCATCAAAGCGCTGCTCGAGGTATTCGTAAGCGGTGAACACTCGTGCTCGGTAGAATAAAGGCACCGCGGTAACACAGAGAATAATCATTGCCAGGGGTAGGCCAAAATAGAACTGGATGAAACGCATGCCATCTTCGTAGGCCTGCCCAGTAGTGCCAATCAACGTTATCGCTGACATCTGCGTGGCCATAACCGACAGGCCAACTGCCCACCAGGGAAGAGAACGACCTGCCAAAAAGAATCCTTCCGTGTCAGTAGTACCGCGACTGAGCTTCAGCCCGTGCCAAATAACATAGGAAAGGTAGGCGATAACTATTGACCAATCGACGAGATGCATGCGTTAGTCGCTGTAGAATTGTGAGAAGAAATAGAGCGAGACAATTACGATTACTGTAAATATTAGAACGCTTGTATAGATGCGGCCCCAAGGAATGGAGCCGAACTGTGACTTCTCTGAACTATCTGTCGAATCTTCGTTCATCGGCTTGCTTATCCTAATTCTGCTGGCCGCACTAAACAGTTCACAGAAGATCTCAGGGTGAATTGTAACAGCATTCTGCTTTGCACTATGCCAGCCTTTTTTCTTCAGCCTCAAATCAATAACCGATAATACATGCATTTCGATATCTAGCCGCGCAAAGAGCCGCTAACTTTTCCCCATAGCCTAGGTATGCTAAGGTATTTTTGGTTACATCTACTGCGTATTCAACAGTGGCAGAGCCCGATTAATAAAGTTTCATAGATTCTAAAAATCACCTGCCGGAATTTTGTTTAGTCTGCACGCTCGCAATATCACTTGCGTGATACAAGTCAGATTCTCGGGGCAGAAATGGCCTAGGAAAACCACTCATAACAACACAGAGAATAGACTATGAGATTTTTTGGAACCCTTATCGCTATAGGCTGCTTGCTCATAGCAACGACGATTTCTACTGCTAATGCCCAATCTTGGACCGACCAGTATCCACCAATGTCGAATCATGGCGAATCACCCTATAGTGCTGAACCAGAATGGCTTGAACCATTCTCGGAGCCCGACTTTATCTGGGGCTCGCACCCTGGACTCTTCGTAGAGTCGACCGAACGAATATTTGTTATTCAACGCGGGGAGCTTCATGTCCCCGATCCTCTGCCTGAAGGATTTGACTATTTTTATGGCTCTGTAGAAGGCTTGTCCGCACTGTCTCCGCCAAAAGGCACAATACGCCAAATGAAAAATGTCATCTTTGTCGTTAACGATGAAGGAAAGCTGATTGAGAACTGGAACCAATGGGATTACCTATTTGAAGGTACCGGTGGGCCACACATGATAGCGATCAGTCCTTATGATCCTGACAGACGAGTTTGGGTCGTAAACTCTGGACGCCATCAGATCCATGCGTTCTCAAATGACGGCAAAGAGTTGTTGATGACACTTGGCATCGAAAATGAAACAGCCAACGATGGAACACATCTAGGGACGCCACAAGATCTTGCGTTTCTTCGAGACGGCAGCATAGTTGTTGCAGATGGACTTACCAATTCACGAGTAATCAAATTTGATAAAGATGGAAATTATCTTACCGCATGGGGAAGCGAAGGAAGTGGCCCGGGACAGTTTGACGCCGTACATTCAATTGCAACAGACAATCAGGATCGCATCTATGTCGCGGATCGAAATAACGATCGCATTCAGGTGTTCGGTCCTAATGGTAAACACTTGGCTACTTGGCCGGGGCTGAACTTTCCGAACTATATTTTGATTACAGATAATCAAGACGTGTGGGTGTCTGACAATCAACCCGTACGAATTATAAAATTTGATACCGATGGCAATAGATTATTCTCTTGGGATGCACATGGAAATAAGCCAGGCGAGTTTGGCGAGCTACATGAATTCGGAGTTGATATAAACGGCAACTGGTACGGTGCGGACAATGTGCTCGGCCGTTCGCAGAAGTTTGTACCAAAGCCTGGAGCTGACACTGCCGAGTTGTTGCAACTACCAGTCCCAATGGCCCGCAGATAAATGAATTCAGTAGTGGCTGCTACTTCGCAGCCTTAGCCAACAAGCACTGTCATACCAATGATCGGTATTGCCCTACCACTTCTTAGAAAGGTGTTCTGTATGTCTCGATTTACGTTCAATACCACTGCCCTATGCCTGATGATCAGCTGGCAATTTCCAGCTTTCGCACAGCTCGATACCACAGGGCAGGCCATGGTCAAATTCATCGATGACATTAATGGGGCGGCAGAGGAGCTTCATTGATGACAAAGGATTGATGCCCGAAGTAGAACTAATAGAAAGCATGTGGCCGAACGGAGTTCAACCTGCGACTCTAGCTCCTATTGCGAAAAAATCCAGTAGCGACGGCCTTATAACACTGCATAGTGAAACCGAGGGAGCCAGCATTGGTTTTCAACTGCTAAGCGAGGGCGATGAAGTTGGAACTACATGGCAGATCTATCTGAATCCCGTACCGGTAAAAGCAGATCAAAGGCTACTGGCAATTGCGCACCGTATCGGCTTTATCCCCAGCCCAACTATAACAGTAGAAAACTGATAGAGCTTAGTAATACTGAATTGCAACTAGCGCAATTGGCGTACTCTGAATTTCCTGCCTTTGATTTTTCCATCAGCAAGAATCGTCAATGCCAGCTTCGCTACCTGTTGTTCAACGGCGACGTAAGCGATTTTGTCGAACAGCGTGATCTTACCAATCTGAGCACCGGTGATTTCACCGTTAGCCGTCAGCGCACCAAGCAAGTCCCCCGCCCTAACCTTTTCCTTACGCCCACCATTTACGAATAGCGTGACCATGGGCGGGTAGAGTTTGAAATTTGCAGGCACAGTCAGGGTTGTCGTATTCACTATTTCCGCAGCCGAGCCTTGATACTCTTCTATTGCTTGCAAGTGCCGCTTATCCGAAGCAGTGAACAGGCTCACCGCGAGCCCCTTACTGCCTGCCCGAGCCGTGCGTCCTATACGATGAATATGTACTTCAGGGTCGCGACTTAGCTCGAAATTAATGACAGCAGCCAACTCCTTAACATCGAGGCCGCGCGCAGCCACATCAGTAGCAATAAGTATCGAGCTACTCTTACCGGAGAATTGAGCAAGAACTTGATCTCGCTCGAACTGCTCCAGATCACCGTGAAGAGCCAGTGCATGCAGATCAAGCTCACGTAATTCACTGCTTAACTCATGGCACTGCTGCTTAGTGTTGCAAAATATGAGAGTCGACTCTGGCTGATAGTGCGCAAGCACACTGAAAAGCATCTCTATTCGCTCGCTTTTCTCGACCTTGAAGAAGACCTGTTCGATGTCTGGACTGTGGTGACTGTCCTCCACTCGAATTTCAATTGGATCACGCTGCACGCTACCACTGATTCCCTTGATGCCCTCAGGATAAGTCGCAGAGAACAGCAGCGTTTGTCTAGAGGCGGGCGTCTTATCGATGATCTTTGTAATATCCTCGAGAAAACCCATGTCCAACATGCGGTCAGCCTCATCCAGCACGAGTGTTTCTACTGCGCCTAGATGTAAGGTTTCCTTCTCGAGATGCTTTAAGATGCGCCCGGGCGTTCCTACAACGATGTGCGGATCACGCCGCAAAGAGGCCAATTGTGGACCCATCGGTTTTCCACCGCAGAGGGTGAGCAACTTGATGTTGGGAATAGCACTGGCGAGTCTGCGAATCTCTGCCGCGACCTGTTCCGCCAGCTCACGAGTGGGGCATAGGACTAGCGCTTGGGTGCTATATGACTGCGCGTCGAGTTTATTGAGCAGACCGATTGCAAAAGCCGCCGTTTTACCACTACCCGTCTTGGCCTGTGCAATCAGGTCTTTGCCGCTGAGCAGATGCGGCAGAGCCTGCGCCTGTACTGGCGTCATCGAATCATAGGCTAGCGTCGCGATGCTCGCTAGGAGTTCGGCCCTAAGGGCTAGAGTAGCAAATGGAACGGCATTCATTGGAGTTGCCTGATGATCTGGGCAGCGCATCATAGCAGATATTTATTGGTGAAATTACGAAGAATCCCAAAACACTAGGTTCTGTTTAGACAAGCACCCTTGAAGCTGCAACTTTAGGGGAAATCCAAACAATGGCATTCGCAGAATACTGAAAATCCTCGACAGTTTTCGATTCACTCGAGGACTACCTCAGCTCTACTGCGACTCCACTTATGTAGCTTCCTCATCATTCTTAGGAACCGATTCAGACGCGGCCCCTGCTTGAGGCGAACTTCCACCGGCAACCATCTTGTACCAGTCTCGAAATGGCCCGGCAGTGTTTTGCCAGAATGTTCGGTACTCATCCTGCGTCTCCGGCCCGATTCCCCAAGGCGTATATTCATCTTTCTCAGGAATATAGAGAGTGCCAAACATTCTGTCATAGATGCTGGTGACGGCTGCCATATTGGTATCCCAGTGCTGTCTCAAATAACTGTGATGCGTATGGTGCATAGCCGGGCTTTGGATCCATTTTTCCAACCATCTAGGGTAGCGCAGCTGAACATGGTAGTGCCGAAAAGCACCGGTCAAACCGAGTAAAAAAGAAAAGAATCCAACATTAAACAACGTTGCCTGAGTAATCCCACCATCGAATATATAGGCAAATAGGCCCGCAGCAAAGCCAAAACTGAAAGCCGATCCAGTCGCCCAAATAGGTCCTGCGAGGAAATGTTCTCGAGACCGTGTCAGTGGAGTCAGCACTTCTGCGGAGTGATGTATTTTATGGATTGCCCACAAGGCTGGGACTTTATGCATAGTGTAATGAATCACGTAAAAGATGAAGTCATAACAGAGCAAACTTATCAGGGCATAGAGCAACATCCAGACGAAGTTAGTCTCCACCGCAGGTGTTCCACCTAATAAAAATTCGAGGCCTACGATTACAGACTGCTCCGTAAATGTCCCCACGGTTGCGAATAGCGCAACAGCCCAGAAAGGTCGCAAGAACCGTTCCAACACCCAGAGCCAAATATCTACGCGCGCAGATACATGACTATAAATGTCCATCGGCAGAAGGAACTGCAAAATCCCGACTTTACGCTCACCACCATCGGCACCCTTTGAGCCGCGCCCTTGGTAGTAGAAGAATAGAAGAATCGCTATGAACAAAGTAATGAGAATTCTATCCCAGTGCAAATCACCTGGGATATTAGCCGCCATTGTGCTCCAAGCCACAGAGGAAAGTTGTTGTGCCATATCCGTAAATGGCCCAACAATTGGTTCTACACTTGACGTTATTGAGCTATCAGCCATCTACTTACTATTCTGAATTTTATACGTTATATGGTGTCACGGAGCTTTATTATGCCTGATTGCCAACCTGTTTGAAGTATTCAGCCAGAGTTTTTCTAAACTTACTGTATTCTGATCCTAACTCCTTTTTATTGTTCTCTAAGGCTATCTACTACAAGATGTTCGGAAGGCTGATTTGGGAACGCTCTCTACACTGCGCATATCTTTGTCGCGGCTTTTCATAAGAGCAAGGCGAGGATAAGTTTCCCGGGCATTTCCTAGGGCTCATCCACGACGTAGGAAAAATCATCATCTTCAATTGTCTCAACGAGTCCTTCAGTAAAGGGATCACTGAGGGGGAGCCGGGCAGCATGGCATTCAAGGACATAATGTCGGAGATGCCGATGGACATTTCCTATTTCATTACCCGAGAATGGAAGCTACCAGAGAAATTTTGGATGGCCCTGTTCGAACAGACAAAAGAACCCCAATCTGTTCTAGCTGTTGCCCTGCATAACGCCAATAGCTGCGCAGAGCTCTACTTGCTGCATGAGAAGAACAAGATCAGCGGGGACGAGCTCTATGAAGCTATTGATTCCCTCAAGTGCAATGCATTGTGTGAAGGGAATTCCTGGATAAAGCTAAGCTCCTGACTAACACCATCTAGACTAGACTTGTGCATCCCGCCATTCAGACCGTAACTATGCGCCTCTAAAAGAAATGTAGAAAATTACCCTTAAACTTTCTATTGGTTTGCAAATGCTGCTGCCGAGAGAACCAGCATAAAGCACACCACCGAAGGTCCGTCTTAGCCTCTCGAAAGCTTAGTTGCCAAGCGTGCTCTTCCCTTGTTTGGCTGCAGCCTTCGCAGCCTTTTTCTCTTTTGGAGTCAGTGCCGCTTTCTTTTTTGTTTCCTTTTTACTATTTTGACCTTTGCTCATGATAGCTCTTCCTTATAGTGCTGCCGTGGATGGTTGTTGTTTGCCAAATTGGAAATGGCAATACAACCATAGCGCTTACAAGAGCCTCAGAAGATTAAATTTTGATCCCCTGAGGCTCTTTCATTTTAGTTGTAGAGCAACTCACGCATAGTGCCGTGGGTCTGGATAGAATAGAAAATATTGTCGTTCTGGATCATGCCCACGAACACTATGTTCTGTACTGGATCAATCCAGAACCAAGAACCGGCAATTCCCCACCACCAATGCGTACCTTCAGGGACTCCGTTGAATGCATCTGAATCGCTCACTACAGCAAAGTCGACTCCGAATACATTGCCAGGGTAGATGTTGGCAATATTGTCGATACCCTCTGGAAGGAGGTTACTTCGCATAATCGCTATAGCATCTTCAGACAAGATTCGCACGCCATCCAACTCCCCCTTATTCAAATGCATCTGCGCAAACTTCATATAGTCGCTAGCGGTTGAGGTTAGCCCTCCTCCACCGGAGAAAAATTCCGGCTTGCTGAGAAACTGCCCCGTATCTGTCCGAGTAAGACCACCTGTCGCAGCTTGGTTGTATTGTCTCGCGAGACGATGAGCTTTATCAGCTGGCACAAAGAAGCCTGTGTCAATCATGCGCAATGGTTCGAAAATTCTCTGTTCTAGAAATACATCGAAAGTCTGACCTGACAAGACCTCGACGAGATAGCCCTGCACATCAACGGAATAGCTGTATTCCCACTGCGAGCCCGGTTGATATCCCAGAGGTAACTCTCCAAGGCTGTCTATCTGGTCCGCCAATGAAATATCGGGCCTCATGATGCCTGCAGCAATCATGGCTTGGGCCACTGGTCCGCTCGATAGTGGCGGAACATACATGATGCCGCCGGTATGAGTCATCAGCTCCTGGACAGTCATCTCGTGATTCGCCGCTTCGGTCAGCATGCTGCCCTCTGCATCGGATTCCGTGAAAACCTGCACATCGGCAAGTTCAGGAATGTATTTGGATACGGGATCGCTCAATTCAAACTTGCCTTCATCATGGAGAATCATCAGAGCAGTGCCGGTGATCGGCTTAGTCATGGAGAAGATGCGGAAGATTGTATCCATAGCCATGGGCACTTGGTCTTCCACGTTCTGATGTCCGAAAGTTTTGTTCATCTGTAGCTCACCATCTTGGGCAATCATTAGGACTGCTCCGGATAGTCGCTCTTCATCTACTCGGGATTGCATGTCCGCTGCGATGGCATCCAAGCGCGACTGGTCTATGTCTGCACTGCTTAATGACACACTAAATAGAAAAAAGAACCCGCTGAGCATTGTCGCCCAGTCTTTGTTTAATAGTTGTCGCATAACTTTACACCTCCACCAAAATAAAAATATTGAATCTGAATTTTAGTATCGAATTTTAATACATCATCCAGCGCATCTAAATTTTTTCGCCAACCTGCGCGACTTACCTGTCTCTATTAATCGGGCAGGCTATAGGCAATTACATAACCGCCTGGCACATCACCGGTTTCAACATCATCGTCAACTGCCGCCTCGAGTTGCAGCGCGCCACCGCCGTCAGCCACGGTAACGATAACATATTGCTTGCCTGTAGTCGGGCTCACATAACTCATGGGGGTCGCTGTCGACGATCCGGGAAGGCTGTCAGTCCAGACCTCTTCTCCAGTGAATACATCTAGAGCACGAGCGGTACTATCAACAACACCGGCATTAAAGATCAAACCACCGCCAGTGACGATTGAACCCGCGCTATAGAACATACCCATGGGCAGAGGCAATCTACTGGGAATGCCCAGCGGACCCTGCTCCTTAGCAGTACCCAGCGGTCGTCGCCATAGTAGTTCCTGCGACGCGAGATCAACTACGGCCATCTCGCCATAGGGAGGCTCAATGCAAGGTGCAAATAAGGGTGAGAGAAAAAAGAAAGAATAGACCGCATAGGGAGTACCAGACTGCGCTCCTCCAATACCGTACCCTTCATTTTCCCTAACATCTTCTCTAGGAATAAGGCGTACTACCGAGGGGTTGTTCATGGTGTTGACTACCATCAGATGATTCAACTCATCCACAGCAACACTGCCCCAATTCATTCCGCCAGCAACACCTGGATAGTATAGCGAACCATGGCCTGTAGTCGGCGGTGTGAGAGGACCCTCATAGCGCATCCGCTTGAATTGCAGTCTACAAGCGGCCTGATCGAACGGTGTGATGCCCCACATGTCCGCTTCGGTTAGGCGCTGGTCGGCGAAGGAAGGCATGCCCACTGAAAACGGCTGCGTAGCAACTGTGAAGTCTTCGGGAATGTCTGTCTGTGGTGTAGGCAGCTCTGCCACCTCAGCGATTGGTTCTCCAGTCTCTCTGTCGAGAAGAAATATTTCTGCACGCTTGGTCGGTACTACAACGGCCTTACGTATAACACCATCAACCGGAATATCTACCAGCGTGGGCTGTGCTGGAACATCATAATCCCAGATATCGTGATGTGTAGTTTGAAAGCTCCACCTAACTCGACCCGTTCGCGCATCGAGTGCAATTATGGAGCTCGCATATTTCTCCATAGCTTCGCTTCGATGCCCGCCGAAATAATCTGGAGTGGCATTGCCCGTTGGCACATAGATAAGACCCAGCTCTTCGTCGGCACTAGTCAGGCTCCACACATTCGGCGTGCCGCGCGTATAGTTCTCGCCCGGTGCCGGTAAACCAGTTCTATCTTCACGCCCCATGTCCCAGGCCCAAACCAATTCGCCTGTCATAGGATTGAATCCACGTACTACACCCGATGGCTCTTCTGTCATCTGATTATCTAACACCCAACCACCTAGCACTAATACGTCATTGGCTATAGTTGGTGGTGAAGTCACGAAATAGAATCCCGGCACGACTTCGCCCATGCCGCTAAGCAGACTGATCTCACCATTAACGCCGAAGCCGCTGCAGGGAATTCCTGTGTTCTTATCAACAGCAATCAAACGAGCATCGGTAGTCGCAGTAAGAATACGTTCAGCACACTCGTCGGCAGGGTTAGCCTCTGGACTGTCGTAGTAAGTCACTCCACGGCAAGTATCCCAGAAGCCAATCTTCGGCGACTGCAGGTCGGGATCGAACCGCCAGCGCTCTTCGCCAGTGTCCGGGTCCAGGGCCAGGATTATGTTCTGCCCCGTGCACATATACAGACCGTCATCGATCTGAATCGGCGTGCCTTTGAATGCGCCGGGCACACCCGTACGAATTTCCCACGCCCTTTCCAATTGATCTATGTTCTCAAGACTTATCTGATCGGTTGCGGCATAGCGAGTGCCCGTTTTAGAGGAGCCATAATTAGACCAATCTCCTGTCGCATTATTTACCTGTCCAGTGCCGGCTGCACTGGGCGTGCCAACCTCAAAGCCCGTAGTGAAAAACAAGGCGACGACTAGCAGCGCCAGACCTCCTAGCGTGGCCTGAGTTGATCGTTGCTGGAACAAGGGAGCAGGCGTCGATTGCAATAATCCTCTGCGGACTCGAGGTAGAACAAACCAAAGACCCAGCACGCTGAACATAGCGACACGCGGCATTAATGCCCAAGCATCCAAGCCGGATTCGTAAAGTGCCCACAGATAGGTAAAAAGCAGGAATGCTCCGTAGAGCTGCGCACCTCGTACATCTCCTCGGAATAGAAAAACGGCACAGCCTAACAGCACAACACCCGCA
>Ga0209091_10002900_pt1 | contig 14097 bp, 8 predicted proteins | sample ArcticOcean_MG_C_6_FD_187438 | JGI IMG/M metagenome (GOLD analysis project Ga0209091, IMG submission 187438) | Marine microbial communities from western Arctic Ocean - ArcticOcean_MG_CB8_128 (SPAdes) (version 2) | ecosystem: Environmental > Aquatic > Marine > Oceanic | place: Arctic Ocean...
CATCAATGAATTGTGTCGGCATTCCTGAATCGATGTTCATCTGTGAATGTCCCATGTGTGCAACCAATTCGACACCCATCATTCCCATTTTATCGTGAACTAAATCACATGCCCCGTAACATGGGTCAGCAGCCAAAATGACTTTCGCACTTGTTTCAGTTTCAATCGTGTCCATCATTTCGAGGGCTTGCATTTTCAATCCTTCAGGAATTTGAAGGGCTACTAAGCGGTTATCATTTGATTGAATACGCTCTATCAATTCAGTGAGTTGAAAGTCGTGACGATCTAAATCCATGGTTGTCCCCGAGCCAAGGGGCACGCCTCTCCCTCATCAATCCACCCTCTACAATGAATTACTCTTCATCGAGTAAAATGATACGGTCGCCATCCATTTCTAAACGAACTAAAGATTCGATAATGACGTCAGGGTATTCGGCTTGTAATTTGACCAATCCGGGCCCTTTTTCGACCACTGCGATAATATGTGTGACTTCAGCACCGGTTCGTCGAACACCTTCAAGCACTGCTTTGAGCGTACCTCCTGTTGAAAGTACATCGTCGACAATCACGACTTTTTCACCGGGTTTGAAATCATTGAGAAACATTTCACCTTTCGAATAGCCAGTTTCCTGCCCAATGGTGACTTCACCTTCAAGGCCATACGAGCGCTTTCGTGCAATAATCAGTGGAATTCCAGTTCGAATACTCAAGGGGGCAGTCAAAGGCAATCCCATCGCTTCAATACCCAAGATGAGGTCAACACCCTCCCATTCAATGGCCACCTCGCACAAATCAGTGACTGCTTTCAGAACCAACGGGTCAAGGCGCGGTACTCCATCGGTGATCGGGTGAATGAAATAAGGATAATCACCTTTCCAAATAACTGGAGCATTGCGAAGGCTTTCTCGAAGTCGATGCAGCGCATCCATCATATTGATTGCCTTGAGTGGCAGAATATGACCTTTACTCAAAGTTCAGCAAGGAATTCGACATACTCATCAGGGTCGAGTAAGTTTTCGAGGTCCATTTCGTGAGGTTCGATGATGATAATCCATCCATGGTCATAGGCTGAATCGTTGACCAAGTCAGGGTTGATTTCGACTTCACCGTTCACTTCAGCGATGAGTCCGGAGTATTGTGAAGGGAAGGCAACCTTCTCTTCAGCGGTCCAGATCGAGAACATATCTCGTCCTTCATCGATTTCGTATTCTGCTTGCGGGAGGATGACACGCAAAACTTCACCGATTTCAACGGCAAGGTATTCACTGACTCCAATCATCAAGCGTTCATCTTTCTCTTGATACCACAAGTGGTCACGAGAATATTTACGGTTATGAGCTACGCTGAATTCTACCACTTCGTCGTCCATGGTTTTGACTTCCTTAACTCGCCCCAATCATCATTGTATATGAAACTGAGGCATATGCGACTATCAAGAAAATACGACAAACGGGTTAAGTGAGACGGGGTATTAGCACCCTTTGGTCGCCTATGGATTTCGCCGAAACCGATGAACAGCAAATGATTCGCGAACTTGTTCGTGATTTCGCAGAAAGCGTATTAGCCCCTACAATTGAACATCGAGACGAAAATCAAATCGCCCCCTCCGAAGAATGGTTAGAATTTCTTGAATATGGCCTCCAAGGGGTTACAGTTCCTGAAGAATACGGTGGTTCTCCTGTCGATGATATCTCTGAATCAATCATTGTTGAAGAGCTCGCCCGAGTCGACCCTTCGTTTGCGGTTATGTATTGTGTTCATGTTGGCCTCTGTGCCAAAACCATTGCGCTGCATGGTAATGAATCCCAAAAAGAACAGTATTTGACACGCCTAGCAGCAGGTGATGTCGGTGCATACTCATTGTCTGAAGCCGGTGCAGGAACCGATGCAGCAGCCATGATTTGCAAAGCAAAACTGTCTGATGACGGTAAGCATTACCTCCTGAACGGTGAAAAAATGTGGGTTACCAACGGTGTTCAAGCCAAAATCGTGGTCCTGTTTGCCAAAGATGTTGACCATCCAGACTACGGTATAAAGAAGCACGGCGGCTCTACTGCCTTCATTGTCGACTCTTCTTTTGAAGGATTCTCTGTCGGCAAGAAAGAAAACAAACTCGGGATTCGTTCATCGGATACATGTACGCTCATTCTTCAAGATTGTAAGGTGCCCATAGAAAACGTCCTCAAAGGTGTGGGCAAAGGTTTCCCGATCGCAATGAATGCACTCGATAACAGCCGAATTGGAATTGCAGCACAGGCTTTGGGTATTGCTCAAGGCGCATATGAAGCAGCACTCAAATACGCTCACGAGCGTGAAGCATTTGGAAAACCAATTGCTCATCATCAAATGATCATGGCTTATCTCGCTGATATGGCAACACGTATTGATGCGGCTCGACTCCTTGTTTACCGTGCTTCATGGGTTAAACAACAACACTACGAACATGGTGGACCACGACATTCGAAAGAAGCGAGTATGGCGAAACTGTATGCTGGCGACACTGCCATGTGGGTTTCAGAACGAGCCATCCAAGTTTTGGGCGGATACGGGTATACCAAAGAATTCCCTGTTGAGCGCTTCTTTAGAGATGCCAAAATCACTCAAATCTATGAAGGGACTCAAGAAGTTCAACGGATTGTCATTGCTCGTGCCCTCAAGTGATTCATTCCATCACTGGGTTTCGACCTTCGAGAGACGCTTGTCTTGAACCACTGGACCATTTGACAATCTTTGCTCGACATCGTACCAGAGAGCCCTGTTTGAAGGATTCAACCAATTCATTTTCCGATGCAGGGAACATAATTGCAGCGGAGAAAGGTCCTCCGTCAATTTGTCCTTGAATGGAACATCCTCTACGGTATTGATCAGAGGCTATGAGTGTACGTATGACCTCTTCAACTCTGATGACACAGGTATTTTCAGTGCATTGTTCAAGAATCAATTGTGCATCACTCGAAATACGAGTCTTTTCAAGATGTTCAATTGCTAACTCTGTGGTATTCTTATTGGTCAAGAGCTCGGCTTCACTCATGTGTTGAATGGATTCGGTAGCAATTTTGAGAGGAGTCTCTACTTCTTCAGGGACCCAATCCGTTTCCAGACCAGTCGGTTTTGCATTGAGGCATTCAGATTCTGTATCGACACAGATTGTGAGCATTCCACCGTCGGTGAGTTGTCCAACCCACCAAATATCTCCCCATGCAGCAATCTGTACGACGAATCGTGAATTCGTAATCCAATAACCACTTCCCATTTGAACATCATCGACTCGAAATGAGCCATCGAGTAGAATCTCTTTTTGATTACCATCTGTGACTCGAATGATTCTTCGAGGACCAGGGTATCGAGTATATTCTTGAGTTGCTTTTGCAGCCTCAGCTTCTCGTTCGGCTGCTCTTTCATTGGCTTCAGCTAATGCCTCTGCCATCTCTTGCTCTGAATTGACAATCGCTTGAGTACGTTCATCTCCTGTACTCTTATCGTTGCTCAATTCCTGTTCCAAGTCATCAAATTCATCAGTGGTATCCGTATTGACTTCAATACCGACTGATTCTAGGAATCCCCACCATTCAGGGATAGATAATTGCCCGTCACCGTTTGAGTCCATTGCACTGATTACGTGGTTAACAGCCCATTCAGGAGGTTCGGAATTGGTTAATGTGCGGATTAAATTGACGGCTTCTTCGGTTGTAATCATCCCATCAGCATTTGAATCGAGCATTTGAGTGAGTTGAGCAGAAGTATATCCTGATTCTTTGAGCCAAACTCCAAAACGTTCAGTCACTTGAGCAGCAATAGGGTCATTTGCAATACGTTTATTCGCTTTCGCTCGAACATCTTTGGCGGAGTTGCGGATTTGTCCTTTGACAGCCTCGGTGACATCTGAACCAACCTTTTCTTTGATCGATTGAGCCCAAACTTGGACATTTTCTTGTTGCGATAATATCTCGATAATCGTTTCACGGGGCAGATGATCTGGAGGTGCTTGGCCGGTGAATTGAACTGCAACATCAGCCAATTCTTGATTGTTTAATACTGAAAGATTGATACCCTTCTTCATGAGTTTTTCTTCAACCTTTTTGAAGGCCATAGTACGTACAGCGTCACCTTGCATATTGCAAGCACAACGGCTCACCTCATCAACTTGATGCCATCATTTTAATCTGGATATTGCAATTTTGGCCAGTCCAGATGATTCTCTTCAGTCCAATGGAGTGCGCAAAGTACCGTTTCAACTTCGGCAGAATCAGCCAAATCTCTTTCAATTTGCAGCCGATGAAGCCATGTTTTCAACCGTCCAAGTGCTTTCCCTTTCGCTATACCAGTACGTTCCATGAGCCAATGGCCGTCAATGAGAGGGTCAGGACCACTTTTTAGCGGAGCCAATGCCTCCAATGTTTCGAGTAAACCGTAGACTGTGTCGGCATTTTCGCTTCCACTTCCTCCCGAAGGTGAAATTCCATGGCTTCGAAGAGCGATTTCAAGTTTCAAATGTTGTTCTGCCAATTCTCCAAGGACTGCTCGAAAAACCCTCATACTTGCGAGAGAATCATTTGGTAGTGTTCCAAATCGGCCATGAAGATCAAGGATATATGTTCGTTCTTTTTTCGAGAGTTTGAGTTTGATGAGGGCATCTTCAACCTCTATAGAAAAGCATTCTGCAAGGAGTATTGCGAAACGAGTCAGGCCGTCGAATTCATAGATGTAGTGATGCTCAAGTGTTGCCATACGAAGATGTTGTGCACCCCATTCACCGGGTAGGAAGCAATCCAGTATTCCATCATGGGCCATTTTCTCTACAACTTTTGCCATGTTCTTCCCACTGAGGATTTTGAGCCATTCCATCCAAATTCGTTCATGGGTGACTGCCTTGAGCATGTGAGCATTTTGACGCAGTGCTTCACTTAATTCAGAATCAAACTTCCAAACTCCTGCCTGACCTCGGTCGAGGAAACGATACGCGCGAAGGATTCGTAAGCCATCCTCAGAGATTCTCCGATAGGCTTGACCGACGGCTCGAAGCATTCCTCTTTCCATATCTTGAAGTCCATAATGTGGGTCATGCATCACTTTTCGAGCAATGTCAATGGCCATTGCATTGATGGTGAAATCACGCCGCTCAAGGTCATCGGAAAGTGAAATGCCCCAACTGACTTGTTCAGGTCTTCGCCCATCTTCATACGCACTTTCCGTGCGGAGTGTTGTTGCTTCATAGAATACGCCATCGCCACGTAGGCTTACGGTGCCATAATCAATGCCAGTTGGTATTGAGTCTGGAAAGATCTCCATCATCTGCTGAGGTTCAAGTGATACTGCGAAATCAATGTCATGAACATCAATCCCAAGACACACATCTCGAACTGCACCACCAACAACCCATATTCCACCACCATGCTGGGCGATGATCGAAGCGATTTCAAGAATTCGAGGTGGTAAATTTTCGAGCCATTCAATGACGTTTGGAGGGCATGGGAGGGCAGGTACATCTGCTTCAAGAGCAGGATTTGGCCAACCTTCACCCGACATGCAAACCCTCCTTTACTTCGAATGGGGGTACAAGACAGACAAAGCATTATCGCAGAATGACCATTGGAACGGCTCAATGTGGGATGAAAGTGATGTCCGCCTCGTGCCGTATGAATGGCTCAAGCCCCATGAGGAAATCAAACCACGTAATCGTGATAAATTACTCGAAATGACACTGCGTTGGGGTGGATTTACCAAACCCTTGGTTGTTGACAAGCGAACAGGCGCGATTTTAGACGGTCATCACCGCTATTCGATTGCAGGTGAATTGAACTTAGCACGTGTTCCTGCCATATGCGTCGATTACCTTGCAGATGAGCGTATTGATGTCGATGTTTGGCCAGCATCAGAACTCAAATCGATTACAAAACAACAAGTGGTTGACATGTGTCTCTCTGACAAGGTATTCCCGCCGAAAACCAGCCGTCATACAATCGCCGACCACTTGCCACCGATTCATGTGTCGTTAGAAGTGCTTGAACAGCACGCACCGACTCAATTGGATTGACGCGTAGCGATGTAGGCTCGCCAACGAGCGTTTCCTTTACCGTCTAACTTCACGCCATGCCGTGGAGTCGATACAGGAGAAACCGTGTATTCATGGATGATTCCTTCATGAGAGACCATCAACTTGACCTTCGTTCCAGCTTTACCTTTGAGTGAAGTCTTGAGTGCTTTGACCGAAGATGTTCGGACTCCATTCACTGCAATAATTTCATCACTCGGCATAATACAATGGCGTACTGGTGAGCCATTGATGTGTGAGGTTACCGTGACTTTACCATCCTTTCCAGAGAGGTTTACACCCAACCATCCATGTGTTTCTTCGCCGTCTTTGGGCGCGTGTTCAGGGGTGAGGTCCAATCCGAAAAAGGCCATTGTCGCCTTCATGTCAGGTGCTTGGCGCTGATGCATCAAGTCATCGAGTAAGGAGCCTAATTGTCGGCCACCTTTCATTGAAGTCAAGGCTCTACGGATATCTTTGTGGGTAACGCCTAAACGCTCGACCCCTTCATATTCGAGTGCATGTTTCCGACACAATTCAGCCATCAGGTCACAGACGCCGACATCGCCTTTTGAGCGTCGACGTAATTCCGCATCCAACTGCATGATGGCTAATTCACCTTCGAGATAATACGAGATTTGAGTTTCTCGAGAAAAAGCATGGCCTCGATACAAGTGGATCCAAGCATCGTGACTCGATTCAGCCAGTGATTCACTTTCCATACCATGTCGGGTCGTGTGTCGCTTCATTTTCCGCATGAAGTCCTTGCGCCAGTCCTCTTCCGACCATGCGCCAGAGCGAACACACAACATGTCGCCCATCCATGAAGTTCCACCTTCAAACCACCAGAGTAAATCCGAATGGGCTTCTCGTTGTAAATCATAATCAAGGAAATTCCGAGGTCGTAATCGCTTCACGTTCCATTGATGGAGGTATTCGTGGCTAAACAGACTCACAAGGTCCAGGTATTCATCTTCGTGACCCGGCATAAGGCATTGACGTGGCAGCATTGAAGTTTGTGAATTGAGATGCTCAAGTCCTCCTCTCATGTTTTCAGTGAGTTGAATCACAGTGACATAATTGTCCCATGCAGGTATTCCGAACAAGGCGTGGTGTTCTTTGACGACTCGGTCCATATCGAGTTTGAATCGCTTGAGCATTCCAGCATCGACCTCATGGCCACCACTGTCCCACAATTTGAGATGGTGCGTGCGTCCTTCGACGTCCCAAGAATCCATGACATTCGGATTGCATTCGATGATTGCATCGAGGAACTCATCTCGCTGTGGAGAGGTGAAACAATGGGTCGTGCCTTGATTTGCCGTCAATTCACCTTTACCAGTTTTGTTCCCAGCATCGGTGTATTGTGTAGCAGGCGTCCACCCTTTGGGTGCGTGTAATTCGACAACATGTTCCATGTTCATTCGAGCCGAATCAATACCTTCAGTCGGCATGAACCAGGTAAAGGGTGGCATCATGTGCAGGTGTGTGGTGTCCAAATGGTTTCCTCGAACTGAAAGGTCTGTGGCAAGAAGTCGATAGGTCAACATCACGCTGGTGGTCTCTGGTGAGACTTTGATACGCATTGCATCAACATCTTTTCGACTTGCAGACAGTATGTTTCCAGATTGGTCGGTGGCCACAAAGTCAGTCATATGCTGAATTGGTTCACGCAAGAAATAGGACCCAGGGACCCATCGAGGGAAGTGAACGGTGAGGGTAGAAGCGGTAAAAGGGCCGTTAATTTCTATACCAACACACAAACGTCGGGATTCACCTTCGGTTGCGTCGATGAGGAAGCGGATACCTGAGGATGGGCGGCTCATAGACCAAGTTCAGTCGAGGCAGTAGAAAGGTTCTCTGCTGAAACCCGGAGCAACTCATCACTGCACTCGGAGAGGAAGCGGCGGTTTTCTTCTGCAATTTCGCTCTCTCCACAGCGACCAATGAGTCGCTCAAGTAAGCGTGCGCGTTCGATGACATCAACAGACTCATTTCGAATAATGTTCCAGCGTAATGCATCGATTTCATCGCTCTTTTTACCTTGCATCCATCGGCCTGCAACTGCAAATAATTCATGCTCAAGCAGCAACTGAATCGCAGTATCTTCAAGAGAATCACACTGGGAGCGAAGTTCTTTGACCAATGCTTTCATTGTCGGGCCATCGGCACCTTTCGTCACTTCCACCAATACTTCTCCAGCGTTATGGACGGCAGACGAAAGCAAAGATGTAGATTTCAGGCCTCGTTTGAGGATCTCCTTCATGCTGTCTTCGGACAACATTTCACCGTTGTCGACAATGGCTTGCAAGGCAGCTTCGCATACGCTGTTACTTTCATCGTGAAGACCAGTTGCGCGATGTTCTGGAGTTGCACCTTGGCTGAGTACTGCCATTCGTCGCAATGCACTGTCGTCATGCGTTTGAAATCGTTCAGCATATTGAGCAGCTTCACTTCCTCTAAGTAAAGCCTCAGCCGCTTTTCGAGTACAGGTGAGGTCATCATCTTCAATCAGCAGTAGAGCAATTTCAGTCGTATCTTCTGAAAAGTCATCGAGCAGATTTGCAGCACAACGCCTTGCATCAAGCCAAGAATGATTTGCCAAAATCCGCAAACTTCCAACACCTTGCTTTGGTGCCCATTTACGATGCGCTTCAAGGGCCTTTGAGCGGAACCAAGCATCCTTGTCGTTCAGCAGTGGGACGAATCCTTCCAGTGCCCGAGGGATGTCGGTATCGAATAAGACACGGACAGCACGTCGGCGATGACGCACATCTCTGTGCTTCAAGCGAGCGATTTCGCCGTCCAGCCCGCCTCGTGCCATGCTGCACCGAGTAGACGGTGCCTCATAGGGGTGTGCCTCACTCTTCTTCAGAGGATGGAATCTCAACCGCTTGCTTTGGTAGCAAATCGACTTCTATGTTGTGTTGTTCGACCATGTCGTATTCGAGAATGTTCTCTCGCTTTGAGCGAATACGTTCGAGTCTCAATCCTTGGTGTGGTCCAATCAAACGCATTTGCAGTGCTCGTTCGTAGCGGTCACTGATCACTTGCAAGTCATTTTCGGATTCTGCCATGTGAATGAGTTCTTCAAACTCTTCGGTTCTTCGGTTTCGTGAAAGGAAGGTGAAAGCAAGGTAAAGTGCGCTCGGCCCACCGATTCCAATTGTAACGAGGTCCCATTCTTGGAGGTTAATGTCAATCAAGGGAATGTCCACGCCAGCAAACGGTTTGGATGCAGAACTGAAGGAATCAGTACCAGAATCTTCTTCCACTTTGTCAGAGACACCGTCGTTATCATCGTCTTGGTCCGCATTATCTCCAGTACCGTCTTCATCATTGTCTGCCCATTCATTCGGGTCGTCAGGGAAGGCATCTTCACATCGTTCGAAAGTTCCAAAGTCAGTGCATACGAGCGAATCTTTCTTGATTTGAATTTGATTTGAATCAGTATACACCGGGTTTGCTGGGTCTTTCCGTCCATCGTTGTCTCGGTCATTCAATGAACAATCACCGTTGAACGCAGTCGTAGAGTTGATGTTGAGGTATACGACATCATCTATTCCGTAGACACCTTCACTGATTTGGGTAAAGCGGCAATTATCGCCCTTGCCATCAAAGTCATCATCGATCCATTGCGTCTTTTCCTGTGGGAATTGGTCATCATCATCATCAAAACCATCGTTGTCTGCATCGTAAATACAATCACGCAATTCATCTGAATCAAGATCATAACATTTGTCGGCGAGGTTGTCTCCTCGGCCATCACCGTCGTAGTCGAACCATTCATTTGCATCGTCAGGGAATGAATCAGGGTCGCTTCCCCATTCATTGTCACCGTAACCATCCATGTCTCGATCGTACCATTGTGTAGGGTTGTTGGTAAATTGGTCGCCTTCAAATCCGTCTTTGTTATCGCCATATCCATCGAAATCAGAATCTCGAGTTTGGGTTGGGTCGAATGGGAATGCATCAGAGTTGTCGCCGACCTTGTCATTGTCGCTGTCCATCTGTTCAGCTGGGTCGTTCGGGAACACATCGGCATTATCGCCGAGTCCATCACGGTCACTGTCTTTCCATTCATCTGGGTCGTCTGGGAACGCATCAGCATCACGTCCATCTTTGTCGTCACCGTAGGTGTCGCCATCAGAATCTTCGGATTGAGTGCTGTCCAAATCAAATTCATCGAGGTTATCTCCGTAACCATCTCGGTCGGTGTCTTCGAATTCAGTGTCGTCTTCAGGGAATGCATCTTCTTCTTCACCGTAGCCATCGCCGTCTTCATCACTGCACTGTTCATCATCAGTTGGGAAAGCATCTCCAGTTTCATTTCTTAATCCGGTTTCATCATCGATGGTGAATTGGTAGTCATCTCCACATCCATCTCCATCAAGGTCTTCCCATTGAGTTGAATCGTACGGCAGACTGTCTGCTGGTCCATAGGGATACGCCAACCAGTTCGAGGACGCATCACTGTAGCCATCGCCATCAGAGTCAATGCATCCGTTTCGGTCAACAGTACTGTTACCACTCTCATAGGTACACGCATCGGGCATATAGGCCCACACTTCGTTGTTATCACCATAGCCATCACCGTCAGAATCCATCCATTGGGTGTATTCATTCGGGAATATGTCGGGTTCAGAACCGTTCAGGTTATCTCCATAGCCGTCGCCATCAGAATCCATCCACTGTGTTGATTCATCAGGGAAATTATCGGTATTCATCGATTCATTATCCGCATGATCAAGGTAGCCGTCACCGTCCCAATCTTCGATATTTGCAGTTGCTTCGAATGGTTCAGGGTCTTCACCGTTACTGATTCCATCTCCATCATCATCGATACATGCCAATCGGTCAACCCAACTTGTTCCGTATTGATTTGGACAAGGGTCGGTTTGGTCTTCATATCCATCGTTATCGCGGTCTTCGCAACCATAGAAACTCTCGTTCTCTCCATCTTGATTCACACTTCGAACGGATGTTCCAGGTTGATTTGGACATTGGTCTGGCATATTTCCATTCATTTCATCGCCATAACCATCTCCATCCATGTCACGCCATTGGGTGTTATCGTTTTCGAAATCATCGTGTTCATCAGCCCAATTGTCACCATCGCTGTCGAGGCAACCATAGGACGGCATTGTGCTGTTTCCGGGAGTAAAGCGGCATTGGTCGCCCTGGAAGCCGTTTTGGTCGTCGCCGTATCCATCACCGTCAGAATCTTGCCACTGGCTTGGCTCATTCGGGAATGCATCCCCATCGTTTCCAGTTGCATTATCTCCATAGCCGTCATTATCAGAATCCGCCCATTGTGTTACATCATCTGGGAACCGGTCGACATTCAAGGATTGATTGAATGCGTGGTCGAGAACGCCATCACCATCCCAATCACCGGCTGTAGCGGTTGCAGATTGTGGATAGGGGTCATTGATGTCGCTGACACCGTCTTGGTCAGCATCAGGGCAAGCCAATTGGTCCAGCCAACTGTTTCCGTAGGAATACGGACAAGGGTCAGCATAGTCAAGATAGCCATCACCATCTTCATCAGGGCATCCATATTCTGTCATGTTGCTCCATTGACCAGTCGAAGAATTGTAGTGTGTGGTGAGTGTTGAAGTTCCAGCCTCAGATTCACAGGAATCAGGTGTGGTTCCGTCTTGGTTGTCGCCGTAGCCATCACCGTCTTCATCTGACCATTGTGTGATGTCTGAAATGAATGCATCAGCACCATCATAGACACTCCAATCTCCATCAGGGTTGGATATGCCGTCACCATCCGAGTCTGCACAGCCAAAGCGGTCAAGCGTTGAATTACCGCTTGAATATACACACTGATCGGCGTTGTTACCATCGTAATTGTCACCGTAACCATCACCGTCATAATCTTCCCATTGAGATGAATCCAATGGGAATGCATCTGGGTCAGTACCGTTTGGATTGTCGCCGTACATGTCATAGTCGGTATCGTTCCATTGTGTGGAATCTTCTGGGAATTGGTCGATGTTGTCGTTATAATCGGGTGCGTGGTCTGCATAGGAATCATTGTCCCAATCTTCGATATCATCAGTCGCTATGTTTGGATAAGGGTCAGAAAAGTCGCTGATGCCGTCTTGGTCAGTATCGGCACAACCGAAGTAATCAACCCAGCTGTTACCGTAGGTGTAGGGACAAGGGTCGGAGTTGTCATCGTAGCCGTCACTGTCACTGTCAAGGCATCCATACATGGTTACATTCTCTCCCATGTTGGTCGTGAAATTATAACTGACGGTCATGGTTGAAGTTCCTGCAGTTCCTTGGCACGAATCGGGAGTTGTTCCCGTCGAGTTATCGCCGTAGCCATCGCCATCATAATCAGACCATTGCGAAGCATCGTTGTCAAAGGCATCTTCAATATCTGCATAGGTGTCATTGTCTGCATCTGGGCATCCTTGGTACATGCTCATTGTGACGTTTCCTGCGGTATATGGGCAATAATCTTCATAATTATCTCCATATCCGTCGCCATCAGTATCAGCCCATTCACCGGAATTGTCAGGGAATATATCCGCATTGTTTCCGGAGGTATTGTCGCCGTAGCCATCATTGTCATTGTCTTCATACTGGGTTGAATCGTAAGGGAAACTGTCCGCTTCATTATCGCCGTAGCCATCATCGTCAGAGTCAGCCCACTCGTCGCTGTTGCCAGGGAATGCATCCGCGTTGTTTCCGGAAGTGTTGTCACCGTATCCATCATCGTCTTCGTCTTCAAATTGGGTGGAATCGTAAGGGAATGCATCTGCTTCGTTGTCGCCGTAGCCATCATCGTCAGAATCAGCCCATTCCTCGCTGTTGTTCGGGAACATATCAGGGTCATTACCAGAGATATTATCTCCATAGCCATCGTCATCCTCGTCTTCAAATTGGGTTGAGTCATAGGGGTCCCAATCTTCGTAATTATCGCCGTATCCGTCTCCATCAGAATCATCCCATTCATACGGATCGTTCGGGAATGCGTCAGGGTTGTTTCCGGTCGCGTTATCACCGTATCCATCGTCGTCGTCGTCTTCAAATTGGGTGGAATCATAAGGGAATGCATCCGCTTCGTTATCGCCGTAGCCATCGCCGTCAGAATCTTCCCATTCATCGTAATCACTTGGGAATGCATCAGGGTCGTTGCCTGACGCGTTGTCGCCGTATCCGTCTCCATCAGTGTCGTTCCATTGCGATGAATCGTAAGGGAATTCATCACTGGAATCGCCGTAGCCATCACCATCGGAGTCCGAGGACTCTTCGTCATCATCGTCGTCGACATCGTTGAGTTCACTGTAGCCATCACCGTCGTTATCGACACATCCGTAGACGTCAATGTAACTGGTGCCATAGGTAGAGGTACAAGCGTCTGGATAGTTTCCTTGGGCGTTGTCGCCGTATCCATCATCGTCCGCATCTTCCCATTGAGTTGATGCACCAGGGAATTCATCTGCGCCATCATCCTCATCCCAATCGGATGTTGGGTTCGAGTAACCGTCTCCATCGTTGTCAATGCAACCGCTTCGGTCTTCGCTGCTGGTTCCATACAAAGTAGGGCAAGCATCCCAGCCATCACCTTCTTCGGCATCATCGATGTCTTCGTCTTCATAGCCATCGTTATCAAAATCAAACGGATTGGCATCAGGTCGGTACGCATTGGCTACAACATTGGTTGGCCAGTGGGATTCGCGGCTCCAGCTTGAATCAGCATAGTTATCGCCCAGTCCGTCACCATCAGAGTCCTTCCATTGGGTGGCTTTGTTGTGGAAATCATCACCTAAGTCCGACCATCCGTCACCATCGGTGTCAATGCAGCCAGCGCGGTCTTCGGTACTGGTTCCGTAATTGTACGGGCATGCGTCCATGAAATCAGCGACGTTATCACCGTCGTAATCTGGGGCCATATACTCAAGATTGCCATTGGTGTTGTCAAGGTAGGTCACGTGCAGGTTATCATTGGAATCAATCGCTAATGAGGAAAACTGGCCGACGTAACCTGTGCTGTCGAGCGAGACCGGTGTGCTCCAAGAAGAGCCATCATAGGTCATGTACTC
>Ga0209091_10002905_pt1 | contig 14077 bp, 6 predicted proteins | sample ArcticOcean_MG_C_6_FD_187438 | JGI IMG/M metagenome (GOLD analysis project Ga0209091, IMG submission 187438) | Marine microbial communities from western Arctic Ocean - ArcticOcean_MG_CB8_128 (SPAdes) (version 2) | ecosystem: Environmental > Aquatic > Marine > Oceanic | place: Arctic Ocean...
GGACAAGGAGAAGCCAAAGAAGAAGAAAAAGAAAAAGAAGAAGATAACGATGAAAGAAGTGACGATATTGAAGTGCGATTTGAGTTCCGTGCACTCGGTGAAGTCTTTTTGCCGAGAGTTTCAAAAGTTAGCGTTGCCTTTGCATGGGATTTTGTGCTTAGCGGGGGTGGTCGTGCAACCGTTTGCGTTGACGAAACCGGACGGGGTGGAGACGCACTTCGCGATTAACCATCTGAGTCACTACGCCATGGTGTCGTTTTTGAGCGACGAGTTGACGAGGACCGCGGCGGTTGCCGGAAACGACGGGAAGGTGGTGTTGGTGTCGAGCAACGCGCACCATTGGTCGTATCGAGTGCGAAGAGGGACGACGAAACCGAGTCGAGGGATTGATTTTGAGAATTTAAATAGCTCGTATGGGTATTCAGCGATTAACAGTTACGGACAGTCGAAATTGTGTCCAATTTTACACGCGTGGAGAATTTCGGAAACGGTGAATGGCGTGAGAGCGTTTGCGGTGAATCCAGGGCAGTTTGGCGAGGAGTTGTCGAAACAGTTTGGGGAATATTTCGGAGGATCCATCGTGCACTCGTTGGTGGCGCCGTTTACAAAGGTCAGCGTAGAAGTAGCTTCGGCGACGGTTTTGTTGTGTTTGACGAATAGTGGGTTACCTCCAGGGGTATATTATAGCGAGTGTAAGCCGACGAGGAGTTCGTTACCTTCGAGAGATCCGAGGTTGGCGACGCAGTTGTGCGACGAGAGCGACGAGATGATTCGGGAGATATTAGCAAAGAAACATATAGAATTTAGCGGAGAGAATGAATCTGGCGGTGGCGGAGGAGGAGGTAGTGATTCTCCAAAGGTCCCGCGGTCGCCCGGAGGGATGGTGATGATGACATCGCCGGCAAAAATGAGCATCGGAGGAGATTTTCCGAGAGGGATGAAGTAAACTCACTAAGGTACGAGCGCTAAATGTTTTCCTTCTCTTGTTTTTTTTCTTTTTCGGCTGATGTATCTAGGATCCGAGGCGCACAAAGAATGCTCGATATCCCTCAAAATTTAGCCAACATAAAACTGGTTTCAGCGACGACTTGCGACGAGCGGAGGTTGAATCACGACAACCTTTGTTCTACTTTTACTGTCTCGCATATTTGATTTCAACAACCCTCTATTTTATTTTCTTATCTATATAAAGTTTAGCTCACCTTTAGTTTTCTTCTTCTATTTCTCTTTCTCCTAGAGTTGTAAAAAACGAGCGAAGCAAACATGACAGCCATAACGCTCACAACAAACGTGACGGCATCCACATCTGGAATTTCTAATAACGCGGGCGTCTCTTTTTCGTAATCTATCGGTCCAGCCATGTTTAGGAGTCCCTCAATCTCGGGGGATCCGAGATGCGTTGGCGGCAGTAGCTCGCCGAGATTCTTGCGCACGTAAACATCATCGCCTTCTTCTTTTTTCTGCGCAAAATCGTACTCAAACATCGATATTCTCAGATAGGTCGTCGCATTCATGTGCTTTTGCATAGACGGGTCTAATATTTTCCAAACCTCTGGCGACTTTTGTAATATACGAATGATAAACATTGAAAACCACCGGTAACGGGCATCTTGAAAGACGCCATCGCCTCTTAAAGCTGCAAACCACATTTGCCAATCCAATCTCGGTTGATGAGGTGCTACAAATGATGGACGTTTTTTCACGTCGCCCGGCTTATATTTAAACGCGAGTTCGGTCCATTCCACATCCTCGACTTTATCGGCGTCGGGCGCAATCTCGAAAATAATTTCGCGGCGCGCAACTTTTCCGTCTTCGCCGACCCCGGTCATCGAGCGAAACAATCCATATCCGGAAGAAATGCGTCTCAGAGGCGTTGGCATGTGATGCTGTATCGAGCTCGTCGCCGTATCGAGAAACTCGGCGTTTGCCCGGAGCAAAGGATGCGCCTTTGCAATTTGTTTGTTCGGCGCAATCTCTCGCATCGGCGCCGTTACGACGAGCAAGTACGCCATCAACAAAACATCGCGACATCTCCGCAACGTGAAAAACGCCATCTTAAAACTCTCTTCGTTATTTTCTTTTTCCTTCTTCGTTGCTTTCGCCAGAAAACCGCGATATGCATACGTCAAAGGTACGGCAACTAAAATCAAATACGTTCTCGATACAGGAACTGCGACGTCGAGGAACTTTGTCAAGCGTTTATTCACATTCTTCGGGGACGCGCGAAGTTTCACGCCATCTTTACCTGGTGTAAACATGTTCACCGTGCATATAATGAAAAACAGAAGCGAGAGATGCGTCGCAATCATAGCCATCGAGTGTTGCAACACGGGCAAGGCTTTTGCTTTGTTCTTTTCGAGCGTGCGAGCGGCTTCTCCATCATTACCTTTATCTTCTTCTTTCTCGTCGACCGTCTTCACCACCTTCCTCTCGCCGCCGGCGAAGCTCGCCATCGATAACACGATCGTCAAAAGATTGAAATATGCGTAGTTCCCACTCAATATAATGCCAATCTGAAACAAAATCTGCCCTAAACACGCTGCTCTTCTCGCCATTTTTGTCGGCGCGATGATCAGGAACGCCATCGGTCCTTCTGCGACGTACGTCAACGCCACCCCAATCTTCTTGTACCTCGGACTCACCCCATTGGCAATCAATCGAGAAAACCCAGTCGGCAACGGCTGCGTCGCGAAGTGATACTCCAATGCGGTTAGTTTCAACCACGTTTTGCACTTCGATTGAATTTTCACGCAGCCGCTCATCAGCATCAATTTGTACAGAATCGCTCGCGGGATCCACGCGTATTGCGCGTCCTCATTCTCCTCCTCGACCGAACTCGTCCTCTTCCTTGGTGGAAATAACAACGCGCCCACCGCGCATCCGATCCCGCATTCCAAGAGTAAAACATCCCACTGAAAAGAGAGAAACGCGTCTCCAATATCCACCATCGACCCGTACGTCCAAACCAAGAACGCGAAATGGTACCATTTTCTCCTCCCGCCGCCTCTTCCTCCTCTTCCTCGTCCATCCACCATCAACCAATAAAATGTCAGCGTGACCCCTAGATACAAGACGCATTCCATGAATTTCTCGTACGACTGAAACCGCAACACAGCAGCCAACCAGACGACGTTGTAGTTTGTCGTTCGCATCAAATCGAACGTCTTACGATAAAGCACCGAGAAACTTCTTCCATGTGCTGCTGAATCAACATTATCTGAAGACGATATCGATGAGAATAACAGCCCCTCGTCGTTTAACTGTTTCAAAGGGACGAGGCCATTCTTACCGTACAACGCGGCAAACTGGCCCTCGGAAACGAGCGAGATGAACGCGAGAAGGAAACAGAGGAGGACGCCGGATTCGAACAGAGCGCGAGACGACGACATCTGCTCGTCGTCGTCGTCGCGGAAGTTTTTGCTTTTGTGTACGCGCGCGAAGAAGCGGGGAAATTTTCTGTTGTTTTACTCTTTGAACACATTAACTGTAGTATAACTAACACTAAAAGGCTAAAAAAGAGCTAATGAACGTTACGCTTGTGCCTTTTCAAATGACCAAGTTGACGAAAAGCTTTCTCGCACACATCACATGCATACGGTTTCTCGTTCGTGTGCGTACGCATGTGTTTTTTCAACTTACCAGATTCACTAAAACGCTTCTCGCACACATCACATTCGTACGGCTTCTCGTTCGTGTGAATACGCATGTGGACTTGCAATTGACAAGATTGACGAAAAGCTTTCTCGCACACATCACACTCGTACGGTTTCTCGTTCGTGTGAATACGCTTGTGGTTTTTCAAAGTGCCAGATGTACGAAAAGCTTTATCGCAAACATCGCATTCAAACGGTTTCTCGTTCGTGTGAATACGCATATGTTCGGCCAACTTGGATGGACTAACAAACACCTTCTCGCAAACATCGCACTCGTGCCCTCTCTTTCTCTTCGCTCTTTTCCTAACAGTCATCTCTTCCTTTCGTATCTGTTCGTTCATCTCATCATAATCATAATCAGGTATTCTCAAACACAACACTCGTTCTTCTTCTTCTCGAAACTCTCTTTCTTCTCTCTCCTCTCTGTCACTCGCGACCACCACCGTCCTCGCGTTTTCCGCGCGTTTCGGGTGCGGATTCTTTTGTCGCACCATCTCTCTCTCTCTGTATCCCTCGTTTTCTTATGTATTATATCTCTCGCCGCGAGTGTTTGCGCTTAGAACAATGAGGCATTCATATCTCTCTGCATTTCCCCTATAAAAAAGAACTTTGCGCAAAGTCGCAAACGCGCAAACAAACAGCACGCGTGGTCGGTCTCCGCGAGGACGAAAAAGAGGCGCGCTTGTGCTGCTGCGAGGAAACGACTATGCGGTCGTCGCACCATCTCGCGTGGTCGCGTATTTTCATTCTGTGTTGTTGTGTTGTTGTTGTCAACGGCATCGCATCCCCTAACAACAACAACAACAAAGAAGAAGAAGATGAAGAAGTCGGAAGATGTTTCCACGCGAACGCGAAAGGTCGACGCGCGTCCAACGAGGACGAAACGTTGTGCGCTACAATAGAAGCAACACGGGAACTCGAAGAAGAGGGAGGAGAAAGAATGGTTCGTAAAAAGCAGTTTTTGGTCGCGGCGGTGTTTGATGGACACGACGGGCGCTTCGTGAGCTCGCAGGCGAGGAAACTCGTCGCGGAGAGCGTGGAGCGGAGACTTTTCGAGAAAGAGGAAGGACGTTTTAAGAAGGACGACGACTATTCTGCGAAGGGTGAGATGAGCACGACGGGCGACGAGGATAACGTGGAGATGGAAGAAAGAAGGGAACGACGGGCGTTGGAGATGGCGTTGCGAGACGTTCACGAGACCATCGAGAGGAAGATGACGGATGGCGCCGGCGCCAACCCAGACGCTTCGGCGGGGGGTGGTTTGCGCGTTGGCGGATCGACGGCGTTGGTCGCTCTGATTTCTCCCGATTTGTCCCGCGCCTCGTTCGCGTGGGTTGGAGATTCGAGAGCGTACGCGTGTGAAAGCACTCGAAACGAGGCAAAGGTGATCACGAGGGATCACACGGTGAAAGCGAGTTTGGAGGAAGCGGAAAGGGTAAGGAAGATGGGCGGCGTCGTGACCGGGGACCGAGCGGAAGGGATTTTGGTCACCCGGGCGTTGGGGGATTTTGAAAGCCGAGGAGTTGGCGGAGCAAAAGCGGAAACAAGGACGGTGCGTTTTGAGGAATTCGCGGAGAGGTGGGATGAGGAGGGGGAGAAGGAAGAGAGTAGTAGTAATAGCGGTAGGGGTTTAGAATACGCGAGTAATCCTCGCGAACGCGCGGAAGAAATTAGAAAAAGGAGACGAGAGGGTAGTAGCGGAGATGGAGAGAAGGATTCGTTGTCTGTTTCTTCTTCTCCATCGTCCTCGCCGATTCCAAAGAGAAAGAGTCGGGCGAGAAGAAGAATACGTGGAATCGTTCTCGTGTCGGACGGCGTCATCGAAAAAGCAGAAGACGAGGGGGAAAGCGGACAGTTCATGAACGAACTGTGCGAGATTTTATTTGGAGATTTGGACACGGCCACCGTGAGAAGACGCATTAAACGAAGACGATCTCGTTTAGAAACGACAACGATTGCATTGAAACCGGTGCCAAATCGGATGAATGCTATCAAAGACGCGAAGGCAAAGGAGCATGAAACGAGTCCGGAGGACGACGAGGCGTTCAATAGTAACGAACAACCGCCAGAGAATGATATATTTAACAGCAATCTGGTGGAATTGAAAGTCGACGGCGAAGTCGAGCTCGAACCAGATGAAAAGGTATTTCCAATAGAAGCTTGGGCGGACATCCGAAGTTATGGAGAAAATATCGATATGGCAAAGAACGCTCGATTGACGTGTGAAATGGCAATCGCGATGGGAAGCAAAGACAACGTAGCGGTAGCAGCCATTAAGTTCCCAGATGTCGCGGAAGAGCCTATACCGTTAAATTCAGAAGAAAAAGAAGAGATCCTGTACGCTAAGATCGAAACATCACGCGCCGAAAATGAAGCGGACGCAAACCGCCTCACGGTTGCCGATCGGCGCCGGAACGACGGCCGCATTTTTTCAATCGACCCGAAGCCCGGTACGGTAATCGCCAACGCCTTTCGGTTGAACGAAATCGTCGCATTGAGTAACGGTCCAATAAAAAATTATCACGACGGTGTCTTGCTCGGCAACGAACAAGACGAGAGAGAGGAAAGAGTAGGATCAGACATCGTGCAAAAGTATATCGTGGGAGGCGAAGGATACCAGTCCTATTCAGAGGCCATAGAAATTCCTTGGAACGTTGATTTATACGAATACGGCGAATATTTTGACTTTGATGGAAGCTATTTTTCTTCGGCATCCGGCGCATTGCCCGAGGGAAATAGTGTGGGAGAAGCGCAAAAACAAATGATCAAATTGACAGACGCGGATAAAGCGTTTGCAATGCTCATGGTTGCGCCAGCTTCCTCGCGCGAGCACATAAAAAGAGCCGCGATGAAAGTGGAAACGCCGCCTCCCGATGGAGTTCTTTCGAATTGGTGGCTTCGCGCGAAGAGCGGCATATCCTCCGTGTTCTTCTCAACGGCACCAGTGGAAGAAGAAGAAGAGAAAGAAGGAGAGTTGAAAGAGGATGTCGTGCTCGTACCTACATCGACATCTGCGCAACACGAAGATACTACGCGCTCGAACCGTAAAAGAGTATTCGCCAAAGGTCATTTTGGTGAAGTGTGGCGAGCGACAGATTTCGACGTCGGCACACTCACGCCACAATGTCGCACGAGCGCAAATGATGTGAGTCTGGAGAGCGATTCGAGCGATTTCGAAGAGAATGATGCGAGTTCTTCTTTCGTCATTAAACGCATATTTGTCGAAAGAGGAGACGATGTGCGGAGATCTGGAAGCCGAGAAATGTACTTTGGAAATTTATTTTGTGACGTAACTCCAAATGTCGCTCGTTTTCATCGCGCATTCGAAACGACAACGACAACGCCAGATTCGTCATCTTCCGAAGAAAAGGAGTTATGGTTAGCGTTTAGAGACGAAGGAACTTCGTTGGATCGGTTGATGTACGAAGAAGGTCAAGGCGGAATGTTGCGACCGTCAGAGTGGTGGATCGAGCAGCGCAAAATTGCCGATGAAAACGGGAGAAGAACGAGAAACGAGATTCTTAGTGCACGCCAGAATGAAACTTCGGGTAGCTCGAGAGATGAAAACGCTTCCACGTCGCCTACTTCTTTCCCCCAAAGAGATGCTTTGCGTGAAATTTTGCTCGAAATCGCGCGCGGTGTTGCGAAAGTACACCAATCGAACGTGGCGCATCGCGACATCAAGCCCGCGAACGTTTTCATAGCATTTGAAAACGGCGATACCGGAACTTCTCCGTCCTCCTCCGCCATTTTTTCCTCGACGGTCGCGGTTAGCGATGTGCGCATAGGCGACTTTGGATCTGCGGTGGATGCGGGATCCTTCGATACGTTGTTTGGTCCGCTCGGGCCGAACTCGGATCAAGAAACGCCTGATTTCGCACCTCCCGAGTCCTTATTTCGCGCGAAAAATCAACACCCCGAGCATCACACGCTCTCGTCGTTTGATATTAAGAAGTATAAAATGTATGACGCGTGGTCGCTTGGAATTGTATACTTGGAGGTTTTAGCTCTAGGAACTTCACGCGTTTGGGACGACAACGGTTTCGCGACGACGAGCGATGCCGGCAAGAGAGAGCGATTACGACGGGACGATTCATTGCGCGATGCGAGCGCGGAAACACGACTGGCATATAACAGAATTAGAGCAATGTTATCTATGTGTATTGCGCCGTCCTACGCTAACTTTGGCGTAAACAGTGGCGTTGAATCGAGCGTTCGAGACGACGCGAAGTATCCTCGTCCTGGCGAATCAAACGAAGAACAGAGCGAAGATAATAAGGAAGATATCGATAACCGCGGTAACGGTAACGTGTATTCTGGCGCTTGTCTCGAAGAAAATATCATGCGAAGAATCAAGCTCCGCGACCCGTTGCGACTTGGATTACCCAACGCCTGGGCGCTTCGTTTAATTCGAAGGCTTTTACAGTGGACCCCCGATCGCCGTTTGGACGTTGCGCGGATTGAGAAGCACGCGTTTTTTAAGGAAAGAATCGACGAAGTAACAGGTGAATCGTTCTTCGCGAACGAAGGTTGGACGTGCCCAAACGATGCGTCTAGTTTCGTGTACGAGTTCTCGGACGAATGCGCGGAACGATGCAAAAATGCGGAATGCGTCTAGTTGAAAAATTTGTGTTGTGTGCTAAAACTTTCAAATACAAAAACTAAATCAATCCCCTCGTCATCAACAATCTTGAGAGTTCGAGGATTTCATTAACACTATCGTTACGTACTTTGCCCTATATCTATGCGTCGTTCCAATCACGCTCAATCCTTGGTTCGCCTTACTCTGATCTACGTACGCGTGATTCAACACCACGTGTTGCGGCCTGGGCAACAAATTCGGCGCGTACGGAATCGGCGGCATATTCAACAACGTCAACTTCAACTGCGGCGGCATCGCCGGCGGTTCTTTACTAAAATCCTCCCCGTAAAACAAATAATCGTCGTAACTCTCCTTCGGACTACTTGGTACCGCGAAATGGTCCAAATTATCTAAAATTTCCGGCACGTACTCTTGCACCTCCAACACGTTGTTCACGTTCCCCATCTCGTCGTACATCGCCGGCTGATCCGGCGCGTACATCCACTCTCCATCGACGATAAATTTATACTGATACACCCCAGGTGGAAACGATTTAATCACCGAAAACTCTCTATTCCCAGACCGATGGAGCTGCGTCCGTGTTTGCCATCCGTCGAAGGAGAGTTCGACTTCCACGACCGAACCGCCTTGCGTCCCTGTTCGTTTTAAAAATGCGCGAAGGGTAGACAAACACACACACAGAGAGAGAGAGAGAGAGATGCGAGAGCGTGAGTAAAAATAACACGAGAAGAATTAAGAACGAGAGTACACGCTTCCTTTTGAAAAACCGCCATCGGCCAAAGCGCGTCGTCCGTACCAACCGCTCGCGAACACAAAAGACACATCTAGGGTAAAAACACCCCCTAACGAAGAGGACGACGGCGTAAACGACGACTTCGAAAGGAACGTCGCATACTAAACTCTAATGAACGCGAAAAACATGACTTACACGTGATGGCGACTGGCACCAGCGCCGGCTCCAGCGCTTCTCCTCCTCCTCCTCTCCCGCCTCCAAACCCCCCACCGGTGATGTTATTCAAGTGCGAACTTTGCGCCCCCGGGATCGGTACGGTTTGCGTCACCGGTCCGTGTTCGTACGTGCTGTGATGACTCGACCCACCGCCTTGCGAAAAAGCGCCTTCGAGGGAAGAGGTGTCGTCGTTCTCCTCCGGCCCTCCTCCTCCTCGGGTGTTGTTCTGCGTGCTGTTGTTGTTCCCCATCTCGTGCACTTTCCCGAGAGAGAGTTCGTTCAATTCACTTTCTTTCTCTCTCTCTCTCTCTCAGAGAAACGCAGAAAAGCAGCGCGCGCCTTCCTCTCGCGACCGTGGTGAGCGTCGCCGATATAAAGTCGTCGGTGTGTGCTCTCTCTCTCTCTCTCTGCGTCTCAGAAAGTGGCGACAAAGAAAGTGAATTTAAAACCTGCTTTTTCTCCATTCCAAACGAGCGGAAAACACTCCAAAACTCCTCATTCGCTTCGTTTGCTTTTCTACACACAGCACTAATAACACAGACTTTTGCACACAGAAAGAGAACAAGAGAGAGAGATGATGATGCGACGAGGCGCGAGGAGGCGTCTCCTCGCATCCATCGTCCAAATGCATTCTTGTTCTTCTTCTTCTTCCATCCCCGTCGGGGGAGAATTTTTGCGCTCTAATTCTTCTTCGGCGACGACGACGAACGCGCATCATACTCCGCGGTGGAGGAGGAGCGACGGGGTTGCTTTTGCGGAGGGGGACGGGGGGTCTCCTTCCGCTGCTCCCGTTGCGTCTTCGTCTCATCATCCGAGCGGCGCACGACGACGACGGAGTTTTTCTTCTTCTTCAACGACGGCGGCGAGCCAACATTATTGTTCGAGAACATTTTTAGAGAGAGAACGAGAACGAACTTACGCGGCGCGAGATTTTCATCATCATAATCATCATAATCATCAGCGGAGAGCAAAAACGACGATGACGTCGTCACCATCGTCGTCGTCGTCGTCATCGACGACGATTCTCGAAGAAGAAGAAGAAGGAGAAGAAGATCCGGAGAATCCGGCGAATGCGAAACCGAAAGGTCCCATCGGTCAAGCTTTTGATTTCCTCTCGGCGGTGGCGCTGGTGTGCGCCACCGCGGTAGCCGCCGTAGCCGGCGCGTCGTATTACGTGCAAACGACCGAAGAGTTGGAGAAGAAAGTGAAGGGGAAAGATTTTGAGAAAGAAATCGCGGTACCGGGAGCGCAACGGTTCGCGGAATATTTGCTGGAGTTTCGCCAGTTTATCGATGAGAAATCGAGCCATTATTTAGACCCGATTAGCGATAAGTTGTTGCCGGACCATCCTCCGGACGCGATGTATATTCCTCACACTTTAGTTTTGGATTTGGACGACACCTTGATTAACTCGAATTGGAACAGAGAGAGAGGGTGGCGAGTGTTTAAGCGACCGGGAGTGGATCCGTTTTTAGAGCACTTGGCGCAATTTTACGAGATGGTTGTATTCACCGACCAACTCTTGACGTACGGTGAGCCGATTTTAGAACGGTTGGACCCAAAACGGTACGTCACGCACCGTTTATATAGAGAATCGGCGCAATATAAACACGGAGAATACATAAGAGATTTATCCAAGTTAAACAGGGATATGGAGAGGGTATTGTACATAAGTTCGAAACCAAAATCGGCGGAAATGAACCCGGAAAACGTCATTCCGATTCAGCCTTGGAGATACGAAGACGGTTCGACCGATACCGCATTGCTCGACCTCATGCCGTTTCTAGAATTCATAGTTCGTCTCGGCGTCGCCGACGTCCGAGCGGTTTTATCCTCCTACAAGGAAGAAATGAAAAGAACCGGGAAGGATATCCCGCACATCTTTCGAGAGAGGCAGCAAAAGTTCCAAAAGAAACGATTGGAGCAAGCGAAACAAGTCGCGCCCATCGGAAGAGGGAGGAAGAAAATAGACGCGTGGTAAATAGTTTTGTTGGCGCTTTTTTGTTGCACACGACGCAAAGTACTACTTTTCTGCCATTATTATATACTCCTCGTACTCTATTATACATATAGTTGCCACCACAGTCAGTCTTCTCTCTGTAAAACACAGAAGAAGAAAAAAAAAACTCGATTAGTGTTTAGGGTTTTTTTGTCGTTTTCGTGGCCGTCGTTTCCGGAGGATAAACCCATCGTTCAGAAACCCATCGGGATTTGCTTCATATCGAGCGAGACGCGTTCTCTCTCTGTTGTACGCGTTGTTGTTTGGACACGTGAAGACGAAAACCCCGGAGAAAAGAGAGAGAGGTTTGTTGCGTTCGTTTATATTAATTTTTAAAGAGTAAAGAGAGAAAAGATGGCGAAGTTACCTCTCGTCTCCGCGAAGGTGAACTACCAGAAAGCGCTGAACCTCATGAAGCGTGATCCGCAAAAAGCGACGTTGTATATTCTCGGTCTCGCGCCGGCGATTTTACTCCTCGCGATCGTCTTGGCAGCGATGGCGGTCTTGTCCATTCCGGTTGGGATTTTAGGTTCGTACGCTTTGAAAGCGATGAACTTGAGAGACTGGGAAGAGCCGATCGACCCCGAGGCGGAGATGACGTACGAGGAGAAGTATCCACAAATTGCGGCAAAGACGAGCGGGTTGAGCGCGGTTCCGACGTACAAGAAGTGGGTGGATCCACTTCCCAAGTCCGACGCGTTTGCGGTTATCGATAAAATCATGTCTGAGCGGGTCATGATCATCGACGGCGCGATGGGAACGTCCGTTCAAGCGTACAAGTTGAAGGAGGAGGATTTCCGTGCGGAGAGGTACAAAGACCACGAGAACGATTTGAAAGGCAACAACGATATTTTGGTTTTGACTCGACCGGATGTTATCAAGGAGATTCACTCTGCGTACTTGGCGGCTGGTGCTGATATTATCGAGACGAACACTTTCAACGCGACTATGATTTCTCAGGCGGATTACGCTTTGGATAGGAAACAAGACGTTTGGGACATCAACGTCGCGGCGGCGAAGTTGGCCAAAGAATGCTGCGTTGAGTTCACTAAGAAGGATCCGTCTAAGCCGAGATTTGCGGCTGGTGCTATTGGCCCGACGAATCGTACGTTGTCGGTGAGTCCGTCTGTGGAGAACCCGGCGTTTCGCGCGTGTACTTTTGATGAGATTGTCGAAGCGTATTACGAGCAAACGGAGGCGTTGATTGAAGGTGGCGTGGATGTTCTTTTGGTGGAAACTATCTTTGATACGCTGAACGCCAAAGCGGCTTTGTTTGCGGTGAACAAGTACTTCGAAAACTGGGGAAAGAAAATCCCGGTTTTCGTTTCCGGTACCATCGTCGATAACTCTGGCCGTACTTTGTCCGGTCAAACGAACGAGGCGTTTTGGAACTCCGTTTCGCACGCGAAACCGATCGCGATTGGTTTGAATTGCGCCTTGGGTGCTCAAGATATGGTTCCGTACATTGACAACTTGTCGAAATGCGCGGATTGCTGGGTCTTTGCTTACCCGAACGCCGGTTTGCCAAACGCCATGGGCGGCTACGATCAAAAAGGTCCAGAAATGGCCAAGGATTGTGAGACGTTCTTTGAGAAAAACTTGTTGAACGCCATCGGTGGATGCTGTGGGACTACGGCTGAGCACATTGCGAGTTTGGCCGAACTCGGGGCGAAGTACAAACCAAGACAACGCCACGACGTTCCGGAGCAAATGCGTTTATCCGGTTTGTTGCCGTTTAACTACGATCCGAACGAGAAGGACATGCGCAAATCGTTCATCAACTTGGGCGAAAGGTGCAACGTTGCCGGTTCGAGCATCTTCAAGAAGGCTGTCGTCGATGGTAACTTCGAGAAAGCTTTGGCGATTGCGTTGAAGCAAGTTGAAAATGGTGCGCACGTGATTGACATCAACATGGACGACGGTTTAATCGACGGTAAATCCGCGATGACTAAGTTTGTGAATTTGTTAGTTTCTGAGCCGGATGCTTCTAAAGTGCCGTTTATGATCGACTCGAGTAAATTTGATGTCGTCGAAGCTGGTTTGAAGTGTTCGCAAGGTAAATGCATCATGAACTCTATTTCTTTGAAGGCTGGTCAAGATCAATTCTTGAAGGATGCGGCTCTCGTCAAGGCGCACGGCGCCGCGGTGGTTGTCATGGCATTCGACGAGGAGGGTCAAGCGGCTACTGAAGCGGAGAAGGTTCGCATCTGTTGCCGAGCGTTCAAGTTACTCGTCGAAGAGGTTGGCTTCAACCCGCAAGATATCATCTTTGACCCGAATATTCTTACCATCGGTACCGGCATGGAAGAGCACAACAACTACGCGGTTGACTTTATCAACGCGACGCGTGAGATTAAGCGTTTGTGCCCTGGATGTAAGATTTCTGGTGGCGTTTCGAACTTGGCGTTTTCGTTTCGAGGGAACGAGCCTGTTCGAAGAGGATTCCACTCGGCGTTTTTGTACCACGCGTGCAAAGCCGGCATGGATATGGGTATCGTCAACGCCGCTCAGGTTGAAGAAGATGTTTACGAAAACATCGACAAGGAGCTTTTGGAGCACATCGAGGATGTTTTGTTGAACCGCCGCGAGGATGCTACGGAGAGAATGCTCGATTTTGCTGCAACTTTGGATCCAAAGTCTGGGCCGTGCGAACTTCGCCGACTCGGTCAAGAACCGGCTGCGCCAAAATTCGAAGCCGATCCGAGACAAAACTATTCCAAGGAGAATAAAATTGCCCCGCCAGATCCAAAGACGTTACCGCCGGTTCCGATGTACAAGAAGTGGGTGGATCCACTTCCCAAGTCCGACGCGTTTGCGGTTATCGATAAAATCATGTCTGAGCGGGTCATGATCATCGACGGCGCGATGGGAAC
>Ga0209091_10002906_pt1 | contig 14072 bp, 7 predicted proteins | sample ArcticOcean_MG_C_6_FD_187438 | JGI IMG/M metagenome (GOLD analysis project Ga0209091, IMG submission 187438) | Marine microbial communities from western Arctic Ocean - ArcticOcean_MG_CB8_128 (SPAdes) (version 2) | ecosystem: Environmental > Aquatic > Marine > Oceanic | place: Arctic Ocean...
AAAGGTAAATTACTCGGCCGCCTCGTCACCGGCGAAAGCATCGCCAACGTCGCCTGGGGTAACGACGGCTCGGTGCTCTACCTCACCTCCGATATGTACCTCTGCCGAATTCAGACCAAAACCAAAGGCACAGGTTTCTGAATTCAAAGATGCGATCCCGAAAGCGATCCCGAAATTAAAATCAAGACGGAAGATTGGGTGTTACGGATAGTTTTCAATAGTGTACCGCAACCACTTCAGCTTTCAACTACTCACCCGTCTTGCCTCCAGGTTTCAGGTGGAGATCTTATTAATCAATTTGCGCTGTGGATTGTCGGCTCTTAGGCTTAGAATCGCTAACAGTGTAGGGACGATGATACTCGCGATAAGCATTTCCTTATAACTGCCGGTTAAATGTTGGCATAAACCAAATAACAGTGGCCCAAGCCCACTTCCAATCACCATTGCCGACATGTTTACCCCACTGATTGCTCCAAGGTGAAGCCGTCCGTAAAAACGAGGGAAAACGATCCCCGTCAAACTTACGAACCCCCCGCTGGCAATACCGTTGCCGATCACATACGCCGGAACTCCTCCGGGTTTATTTAGGAAAAACATGCCGAGTGCGGCCATGATACAGCCAAGGTTCATGACGAACAAAAGAGACTTCAGTCTCAGATGGGTATTTATGAGTCCGAAAACCAAATTGGTTATTACGCTCGTTGCTGCAATTGGAACAAACAGTGAGAGAATTTGATCACTCTCGAAATTGTATTCTGCTCCTAATGATAGTATGTGAAACGTGAATGCTGTTGCATATAGTCCATAAAAAGAAAATGTAATGTTGAACACCCAAAAGGAGTAGTCTTTCATCGCTTCACCACGAGTGAACTCCCGGTTTATATACATGTCCGGGTTGTCTGGGTTTTTCATCGGCTTACTACCCCCATCCATTTCCAAGCCATCTTCCTCCGGTTCATTTCGGAAAAGCAACCAAGCCAAAGGAACCATTACAATAAGAGTGGTTATTCCCATCGTAAACCAAGCACCATCATAACCGTGCCTTTCAATCAGCCAATTAAGCCATTGTGGTGCAAGTGAATAACTGAATGACACTAGGACCCCGCTAATAGCCAAGGCCAAGCCACGTTTGTGATTGAACCATTTCCCGATAGCGTTTCGGCATGTCAAGGACAGCACACCTTGAGCTGATGCACGAATAAGATAAAAACCAATACCAATCACCACAAACGCCGCAACACCAGTGGGCAGCACTTTGCCAAGCGCATGACTAATCACTGCCACCTTGGCCATGTATAATAAAATCAACCCGGTCGCAATGACCGAAGCAACTGCCATCTTTCGTTCCCCCCATTGATCCAAGACATTTCCAAGCCATGGAAGCGTCAAGCCACTCGCGACAGTTCCAATGCAGTAAGCCAAACTAAGTTCCACGCGCCTGAGACCAAGTTCCTCCATCAACACATCCGTAAAGACACTAAACCCCATTGTTTGGCCGGGAATGCTGAAGATGGAACCGATTGTCGCAACAAAAACAATCACCCAACCATAAAAAACGGGGCAACGGCTTGGTGCAAACGGTGTCCGCACACCCCAGAAACCTCCATTACTTTTAGGAAAGGAGGGGGGCGGCATTTTTTTGATTCCAGTTCACAGTAATCGCACCTCCAAAACAGGAATGTCACTATCCCTACAACGCCTCACACCAAGAGCCTGCTGCGATTGTTCTTAGCATCAGCTTCATATGCCTGAAGTCCATTAAACAATAACAGACCACCCAAAACAGTCCAACATCAATAAGCCTTTATGGATGGAAAGACCACTTGCGTGTCGACTGCGCGAAGGTGGTGAGTAACGTCATAACGACGTTGAACAGGTATCGGAAAATTTATTTCCCTTCAGTTTTCGACTCTCCACCTGCCTTGTCCATCGGCTTGTAAAGAGGAGTCTAAATCACCTTTAGCTCAAAATTTAATTAGTTTACCTGTACTCTGCTGGGTGCTTTAGTCAGCATTTGACCAAGTGACTCTTGATGACGAGCTTTATTTCAATCCAACAAAGATCTAGCCATGTGTTTCTATCCATCACTTGGTTGAGTGCTGTTGTACTTGGCCAAGCGATTACGGAACCCGTGGTGGTGAATTTCTTGGGGGATTATTGTTTGGAATGCCATGACGCGGAGACTGCCAAGGCGGACTTTGCCTTGGATCCTCTGCCTTTTGATTTTGCGAAACCAAGCACGGTGGATGTCTGGCAGAAGGTTCTCGAAAAATTAGAGACCGGCGAGATGCCTCCGAAGAAAAAACCTCGCCCTCAGCCGAAAGCCAAGCAGGTGGTTTCTGATTGGATACGTGCCGAATTTGCCAAGGCCGATGTTCCAGCGCTGATTGACCATAAAATGAAATCGCCAGAGTTCGGAAATCATCTGAACCATGAAATGCTCTTTAACGGCTCACAAAAAGAGCCGGCCTCGTCGCCTCCAAGGTTATGGCGATTGAGCCCATTTATTTATGATCAAATGATCGAAGGGCTCGGCGGATTGCGACATGTACGAGCTGTGCATCAGCCTTTTGCGTTGGAAGAAAGTAAAGGCGTAATTTCTGATTTTTCCGACGGGCAATTCGCGGGTGATGCAACATTGCAGTTGTTAGTGATGAATTGCCAGTCGATCGCCGAATACCAGACAGTTGGTATTTCAAAACGCGATCATGAAGGAATAATGCAGCGACATCGCAACGTGCCGGACGTGTTCCGTCCGATCGTTGAGTCAGATGACTACGCAAGTGCAGAGCAATTACGAGCGGCGGTCCATTTTGAGTACAAACTAATCCTAGGGCGAGAACCGACGGAGGCTGAGTTTAGTCAGGCGGTCGGGTATCTAGGCAAGGCGCAGGCGAATGCCGGTCGCGTGCGTGGGTTTCAGTCAATGATTGTTTCAATCATGCTCAAGCCGGAAGCCGTTTATCGCTTGGAGGTTGGTTTGGGCAAGGAAGATAAGTTCGGCCGCCGTCGTCTTTCAAGAAATGAACTCGCTTTTGCCCTGGCATTCGCTTTGACCGACAAGGGGCCCAATGAAATTCGGGTTGGCGGGAATGAAGGCAAAACGCTTTCCGAGATTACCAAGGCAGGAGGATTAGACTCGCCTTCAGACATTCGCCGAGTAGTGAAACAGATCCTAGATGAGAACGATATGTCTACTGCCGACTACACGATGTTTGCCGAGAACCACAAGGTCCGTAACACGCGTGTGCTGCGTTTCTTCCGTGACTTTTTTGGTTATCACCACGCTCCAAGAGTGTTCAAAGATGAAAACAGGATCAGTATCGATAGTGGCTTTGAAACCAAGCGGATAGTTCACGATGCTGATCAGTTTGTAATGCATATTTTCGACGGGGATCGCGATGTCTTTCGGCAGTTACTGACCTCCAATAAATATTTCGTGGCGTATCCAGGCTCGTACGAAAAGTTTGAAAAGGATCTGAATTACATCCGTAATAATGTAAATGATGCGAATTTCAAAAACAACGAGAAGTACATCGCCCGATTGGAGGCAGAGGGTAAAATACCTATCCCGATCGAAGGCACTTCCAGTCGAACGTATGTTAAATTTTATAATCTGCTTCACGAAACCTGGGGATATCAAACCAAGCAGCCGTTTCTGCTTCCAGAGAACCAGCGTGCCGGAATTTTGACCCATCCTGCTTGGCTAATCGCCTGGTCGGGGAATTTTGATAATGATCCAATTCGCCGTGGCAAATGGATTCTGGAGCATCTTTTGGCGGGCACGATTCCGGATGTACCGGTAACGGTCAACGCGGTTGTTCCGGAGGATCGGGGGCGGTCGTTGCGGTACCGACTCAAGGCAACTAAGTCGAAGGAATGCTGGAATTGTCATCGCAAGATGAATCCGCTGGGTTTGCCTTTCGAAAGCTTTGACGACTTTGGTCGGTTTCGCAAAACCGAGATGCTTGATGAAATGCTTTCCATCTTTCCAGAACGACACCGTGACGCACGAACGGTGCCTGTGAAAACGAATGGAGAGGTTGCAGATAGCGGCGACTCATCGCTCGACGGCCCGGTTGCCGATGTGTTTGAGTTGGTTCATAAACTCGCCAACTCGACTCGGGTGCGTCAATCGTTCGTTCGGCATGTGTTTCGATTTTGGATGGGGCGCAATGAGACTTTTGAAGACTCCCCAACACTCATGGCAGCGGACAAGGCTTACATTGAGAACGGAGGGAGCATGAAGGCAATGATTGCTTCTTTGCTAAGTTCCGATTCGTTCTTGTACCGAAAATGAAACCCCATAAATCATCTCTCAATCGTCGACAGGCTTTAAAAAACTTGTCGGGCTGCATTGCGGCTCCCTTGCTGATGCCGTTTGCCAATCGGTTGACGGCAGAAGCTCGTGGAGAGTTGCCCCGGCGATTTTTATTCGTGATAAAGTCAAGCGGCCTGACGCCGGCGGAGCTGGTACCGAAGGATCTCATCGCGGAATACATACGACCAGGAGAAGAGAAAGGATGGCCAAACGAGCTTAAGCAAAGTGACAAACTGATCGACCTGCCATTGACTAATCGTGATTTGCCGGAATCCCTGGAGCCATTAAATCCGTTCAAGGATCAATTGACGATTCTTCAGGGATTGTCCGGTAAGATGTGTCGAGGAGGGCACTCGGCTTGGTACGGCGCGTTGGGATGTTATTATACTGGTAATGAGGGAAACCCGGGTCGAGCTGCTTTTGCCACTATCGATGGCGCATTGGCTAACGCCTTGCCGGCCATCTTTCCGCATGTGGGTTTAACCTTGGGGGGCAAGGTGCTTTCCGGCGTGAAAGACTCAGTAGTCTATCCGGGAATATCAGCGCTTGGCCCCGATCGGCCATTGCCGTATCAGGCTAATCCGGCAATGGCCTATCAGGATCTTTTTGGAGTGGCCGTGACCGGTAGTAAGTCTAAGTCAGAACAAAGTTTGCAGACGCTCCTGCTGGATCACATGGTTGGCGATATCAAGCGTTTTCAACGCGAATTGGGAAGTGCTGACAAGGAAAAGCTCAACCATTACTTGGGAGCGTTCGAGGGGCTGCAGGATCGCCGCAGAAAACTAAAGGGCCTTGAGGCGGAAATTCGGAATAGTGTCCCGGAAATCAGCGACAAGTTTAGTTCCGAGGTGGAGACGGATCGATTGGAATCTCACTTTGACATTGCCGCGGCTGCATTGGTTTCCGGCATCACAAACGTAGCGACGGTTCGAGCTGATACGCTTGATGTGACCTATCGAGGACTTGGAATTTCAAAACACGTCCATGGGCTGGGACATGCTGAATCTGTTAACGGCATGACCCCGAATGAGGCACGGAATCGTATTCGCAGATTTCATATGGAACAAATTGGCCGTGTGGCTGCCAAACTCACGTCTGTTCCCGAGGGAACCGGCACAATGTTGGATCATACGCTAATTGTGTACCTAAGCGACGCAGCCGAAAAGCATCACGGCAGTTGCACCGAATGGCCGTTTCTTTTATTGGGAGGCCTTGGCCAGGCGAAGGCAGCAAGCGGGCGTTATTTGCAATATCCAAGCTACGGTAAAAAAGGTCAGCGCACGATCGGCAATCTTTACAACACTTTCATGGAATACGCTGGAAAACCGCAGGATCAATTCGGCCGCTTGGATTTGAACATTGACGAAGAATTACAGCAGGGGCCCCTGCCAGAGCTGATCTCGTAGCGCTAGTCCAAACGATTATTCTGAATAGGGGGTGTTTTATTTTCCTTCATCTTCCAATTTTTCACCCGTCTTTCCACCGTGTTTGCGGAGGAGGTCGACGACATAGTCAAATTCGGAGAGGTTGTAGTTGACGAATCAATCTAGAATTTTTTTGCCTCTATTCTTAGTATTCATATCAACGCCTTTGACAATTATTAAGATGAATAACCTATTCAATATAATAAATCATCACCTAACTTGCTAAATGTAAGTAGTTTTGGATAAACTCAAAGCTTAGAAAATGTTGCATTGCGCCACACCTGCATCATTAATCTTCAATGACACACTAAATCTAACTTTTCGGCAGTAAATTGATCTCGGCTTAATTTTTGACATCTTCGTTTATTCATCAGGCACTTCTACAAAAAAAGTTAAAACCTCACTTAAATTATTGAAATTATCTACTGTCTGAATTTCTACATCATAGAATCCAGTTTCAACGGGTAAAAAACTTACCTCCAACCCTTCAGTTCCATTTTCTGGTATTTCAATCACTATATCGTCAAATGAAACGTATGATGGCACATAAACATTGTTTATGATTTCTTCAGCATAATAAACCGGCCAAAGTTTCCCGCCATTCTCCAGCTTTAAATTAGATTTAGTTGATGAGAGCGCACTTCCAAGGTTATTATCCAGCAATTCTCCTGTTTGAACTGTGTCTTCCAATATTGTATCTATTTTCCCATATCCAAACTCGTCTATGCTAGAAATTAAGATTAAAGGGATATATTCAGTACTCCCAGCCGGTTGATAATCAGCATAACTCACATATAAATTTGATCCTGCCTCCATTGCCCAACCCCCGAGATAAATAGGAGTGTATTCATCAGAACCCGCGAAGGATACAATTGGTATTGTTGAATCCCATCCAATTTCATATTTACCATTACCCGCTAGTTCTGCACTTGCTATTTCCCCTAAATACACATATAAATTCTTATTATCTGTAAAGTTATTACTAACCAAAGATACGTAAGCAGCATGAGCGTCCTCCCCATTTTCCACTTCGAAACCGAGTATAACAGGTTCATCATATGATGACATAACTGTTGTTATACTTTCTGGATCCCAGTCAGGAATGCGCCCGCTTTTACCGCTATCTGATGACTGTATAACCGGAGCGGTTTTGTCTCCCTGCCAATCTAAATTCGTGTTATCTAGATGATTCTTCCATTTATCACCACCATATTTCTCATTCAGAAAATTTAATCTTACGTGAACCGGTTCTGTCACATTGGTAAGTTTATATTTTTTGTCTTCCTCATAAAAGATGTGCGCCTTACCGCTTGTAGGATAATATATAGACAAACCTAGTGCGTCATCGCGAGACGTGCCTAGAGATTTAAAAACAACCATATTATTAATAGATTCGTATAATTTATATGCTGCCATCTTCAAATCACCATCCATCATCTTGTACAACCTTTTTGAAAACGTTCCAAGATCTATAAAGTCAGTATCTCCAATTGCTCCCGCTCTTATTCTGGATCCACTATTGTAATAATGGATTGAATCTTTTCGTATACCCGGAATGGACCCGTAATTATTAGACGAATATTTGGATAATTCATTCGCAAACTCCTTGAATGCAATATTGAAATTCTCATAATTATTCATATCATAAATTGAGTGAACTTTGTACCCTATATCAGCCTCATGAGTTGAATGATGGTTATTCCAGATTTCATTTTCTTTTTCAGCAAATTCAATGGTACTGATTGAAGGGAAGTCTTTTAAATAGCCCAAGGCATTTTTAAAATCCCATCCATCCCCATAATCAATCTCAGGGTTGGCGATAAACACATCGCAAAACTCATGGAAATCAACTAAGACCTCAACCCCACCCATTAAACACGTATCAAATGAAATAAAATCGAGTTTATTAACGCCTTTATCTTGAAGGGTTTCAGACAAGACATCCTTGATATCCGCAGTGAAGAGACCACTCCAACTGGATCTTTGGCTGTTTTGATGATCCCCTCCAAAACCATAGAATTGCCCTCCATGATCCCAAAGAATCAAACCGTACCTATCAGCAGGATAATTAGTTATCCCCCAATCTAGAAATTCCTTAAGTACCGCAGGATCATCCATATCTTTTTCATTTAATAATTCCAGAGCCGGCGAGTAAAGTTTCCCAGAATCCGTATTATTACTTCTTTCAATCCTAAATCTGGTAACCTGATTCTGGGAACTTGGAGGTATATTAAACTCATCTAATACGGAACTGTATGTTGAATCAAAATCAGCTTGAAGTATAATATTAAAATTATCATCACTTCCTACACCCTCCATTTCAAGCATATCTAATAGCAAGTTAGCCGTTAGGTTGTTGTCTCCGTTGGCATAAATTAAAACAGTCCACGTCGGTTCCTTGCTGTCACCGGGAGGATTACTAACCTTAAATTTAGAAGATGCAGTTTTAAAGCCATTTATGACAACCATTGCCTCGTAACTACCCGGTTGAAATATTTCAGTGAATATTCTCTCCCCTGAACTCTCTCCTGTAATGGATTGAAAAACAAACGTTTCACTAGTATCGCCTATCCCGCTCACAACGATATAATTATCAGAATTCATTTTCTCCTCTGACACCCCTGAAAATTCAATTTTTATTTTGTCCCATTTTTCATATTCATTTACAATGATGGATGAATGCACTCCATTAACTAATAAAATAGTTTGTTCATTTTTAAGAACGCTTAAACTCACACTAACGGTATTCGACTCTGAATGTCCGTCATCGACCCTGAAACTAAAGGTGTCTTTCCCTACGAACCCCGGCTTGGGTTTGTATGTAAAATCTCCAAATTGCCCTGTTATCTCCCCACTATCAGGCGCATCAATAATTGTATAGACTAACGTATCATTTTCGATATCCTCGGCTACTAGTTTGATGTCAATAGATTCATCTTGGTATAAATTTATTCTCTGGCTAAACGCAAAAGGAGTGTAATTAAATGCCGATTCTGGGGTAACCGCTAGCCGAAAGAAAATCGAAGTGCCTTCAGCTTTCTGAACATAATCACCTTTTAATTTACTTTCCTTAATATCCTTCCATGGTCCTTGCAATGATGTAGACCGCTGTAAAATACTATTATCTGTAAACGCCCAATTTACCTTAACAGCTTCACCGGCTAAATTTATATTAATATCCGGTAGTAACACCTTAAATTTAGTTGAAGTTAAGATATTATAGGAATCATCAAGCATAAAATGAGCATCGTACATACCACTAGGTAATGAGTTGAATACTTTTACACCAGAGATGTCCTCACCTACATATGACCATGATGTACTATTAATCTCACCAGGGATTTCTCCTTTTTTATAGATACCAATCCAATTTTTACTGTTTGGAGGCACTTGGGAAAAAGACAGGACTACCTCCTCCTTTGGCATATAAATTGTTTTCTCTGAACTAATATGTTGCGCATTTAAGTAGCATTTTCCACTCGCGATTAGCAACATCACGACGCTTAAATAAATTACACTTAATGGACTATGTTTAGTTATCCTGATCATAATATACTATTTATTTCACTAGCCGTAATTTCTGGTTTCATTGATTAATTTTTTCCTATAGAGCCACTTTAGCGTAGTACCGACAATTGCATTCCCCAAGCAAAGCACAAATATTGCGGGATAAAACAATACATATTTAGCTACAAATGAAAAGAAAAAGCGTCGATTAAGAGGATATTGTTTAATCTGCACATAATGTATGAGACTGGCCTAGCTAAAGGCTAAGAAAGACTATACCAGAAAGACCTGTATTCATTGAAGAGTCGACTAAGCGGAATGCAGAGAGTGAAGATGCTCGAAATATTTGCAGCAAGAGTCACAGCAAAAGCGGCTGCGGAGATAACAGTAAAAAACCGAAACACAGTTCGGATACTCGATCAGCGGCTGCACCAGCTCATAGCTTAGCAATTACCAAGCTAGGAGAATTCAGGAGAAGCAGAGGCGGATGAGAGCTGCTTTATTGGAGTCCGAAAGGCAAACGAGGATAAACTAACCATTCAAAAGGGTCGCGTCGGCCTACGGTTGAGCATGGTCGCTTGCCGCAGTTCAAAAACTTTAATGTTTCGAACACGAAATAAGCTTACTTTAACGGCCAATCTTTCGACTCCGTTCGAGCCGTTTTTAAAAAGCGCTCAAAAATAGAAACAATCTCTGGATTCAAGTTCGCGACGTCCTTCTTTTCGCCGATGTCCTTGGCCAAGTTGTACAGCTCCAAATCGGCCTCTTTTTTCGGACGCACTACTTTCCAATTTCCCCAACGTGCAGCCTGCTGAAATCCGCGTTCAAAGAATTCCCAATACAAAAAACGATCGTTGGTTTGCTGCGCTTTGCCAAGCAGCTCGGGCAACACACTAATGCCATCCAACCCTTGTGGTGCCTTGGCCCTGACAAGGGCAGCAACAGTTGGAAGAAAATCAGCAAACGACCAAATGGCATCGCTGGCTGTATTGACCGGAATGCGGCCTGGCCAACGGGCGATCATTGGCGTTCGTAATCCTCCTTCATACATGGCTCGTTTCGCTCCGCGAAGAGGGCCGCTGCTATCAAAAAGACCGTCGTAACGATTTGCTGCACCGTTGTCGCTGCAGAAAAAAACGATCGTGTTTTTGTCGATCTGCAACTCTTTAAGAAGCGCCATTATTTTGCCAATATGATCGTCCATCCGGGTAATCATTGCCGCGTAGATTTTGGCCTGTTCCGGCCACTTTTCATTTTCATACGGGCCGAGGTCCGGGATTTCAAATTGAGCATGCGGCACCGTGTAGGGCAGGTAGAGGAAGAATGGTTTATCCTGGTTTTTGCGGATGAAGCTGAGAGCAAAGCCGGTGAATAAATCATGCGTGTATTGTTGTTGTTTGCCGTCCGCGTTGCCGGGTAAATCAAAGCGGCCCTCGTTCAGCCATATGAATGTCGGATAGAACGAGTGCGCCCGGCGTTGATTCAAGTAGCCGAACCACTCATCGAACCCCTGCCGGTTTGGAGTGCCCTCTGTCATCGGCTCGCCCAACCCCCATTTGCCGGTAATGCCGGTCGAGTACCCGGCGCCCTTCAACACCTCGGCAACTGTGACATCTTCCGCACGTAGCGGAACTCTCCCTTTCCCTCCCCCCAGACCTTTGACTCCGCCTTTGCCGAAGTTTCCGCGCACGCGCGTGTGCCCGGTGTGAAGCCCGGTCATTAACACACTCCGCGACGGCGCACAAACCGTAGAGCCAGCGTAGCATTGGGTGAAACGCATACCCTCGATAGCAAGTCGGTCGATGTTTGGCGTTTGGATATGTTTTCCGCCAAAGCACCCGGCATCGCCATATCCCATGTCGTCAGCAAGAATGAAGACAATGTTAGGCTTTTTCCCGCCTGCGAATGCAGGGTTGGACGCTAATGAAAGGCCTAAAAGGAGAATCAATACTCGCATTGTTTTTACTTAAGCGTTTTGAAGCACTGCGCCTTCCCTCACCCCACCAACGGCACAGCTGCGGTCATTGTTAGTAGGAGGTGTTTCATTAGAAATTCAATGAGCTTTAGAACTCTACGGGTTCGGCATATAAAGCTCCGATATTTATCCGATTAACCTTCTTGTCCGGACCAAACTCAAAGGAAACAGTCTCGCCAACAGCCCCATAATCAAAGGTCCTAAATTTTCTACTGATCTTGAAAGTGTTTTCTGAAATGTGATCAAGCAGAGTAATTGATTTTTTAGGATTCGGTGAATTTGGATTAAGCAAACACATCTGTCCATCCAAGAACATAACGTGGCTGTCTTGCCATACCATGCGATAAGTCCCGACAAGCGGTTTCCATTCTGGTTTAATGTGCTGAGTCTCCTTGACTTCCTTTGCCCCATTAATCGCAGGGACTACCCAGTCAAATATTCGATCGGTAATGCTCCATGAGGATCCAGGGTAAACTTCCGAGTCCAGTGAATTGGCAAAGACAATGACCCCAATGTCCTCCCTTGAACTGATATTGGTAGCCGTCCTGTAACCTGGATAACCTCCGCTGTGCCCTATCAAATCACGCTCACTAGTATGGACTACGCCGAAGCCAAGGCCTCTTCCATGCTTCCAGTCACCCACAAGCCAATGTGGCCTTTGCATTTCCTTTAGCGTTCGTGCTTCAATGAGTTTCTTTCCACCCTTGTTCCTTAACTGCAACTGCCACGACACAAACTTGGCCATGTCATTGATAGACGAGGTCACACCTGTTGCAGCTGCCATTGCTCGTGCATCAATAAATGGGAAAGCCTCCCTGGTCCCGTCAGGCATTCGCCTCCCATACCCAACTGCCAGCCTGGACTTGGCCTCCCCTGGAAAAACCACTGATGAATCATCCATGCCCAAGTGAGCCATAATGTTGTTCTCCACATAATCTGAAAATGACTGCTTGGTCTTCTGCGCAATGACTTCCCCAAGCAAGTTATAGGCAAGATTGGAGTACTTAAAAAGGCTCTCACTAGGCAAAATTGTCTGCTGTCGCCCAAGTCGAGCGAAGACCTCATCCCTACTCGGGAAATCAAAATCAACCCAATGGGCAGAAACTGGTTCGCGAGGCAACCCTGAACTGTGGGTCAACAAGTGCCTGATCGTGACCTGGTGTGCCTCGGGGTGCGTGATGGCAATGTTGAAACCAGATAGATGCTTCTTAACGGGGTCATCGAGTTGAAGCTTGCCCTGATCCCTCAACTGCATAATGCCAATCGCCGTGAACAACTTCGAGTGCGAGGCAATGCGGTAGAGGGTTTCCGGTGTGGCAGGCTTCTTCTCCTTAATATCCGCAAAGCCAAACCCCTTGGAATAGATTAACTCCTGATCATGGACGATCCCAATGCTCAGCCCCGGTAAACCCGCATAGGCCATCCGTGCCTTTATCCAAACCTCCAGCAGGTCAAGGTTCTGTCCGACTTGGGGATGCAGGCCAACCCCTTTACGTTCCCCTAAAACCCTTCCGCTGGTGACTGTGAGCAGCGAGCAAAGGAAAAGGTAAAACCCGAATCGTTTCATATTCATTATCATTGTCATGGCATTTCCTAGAAAGTTGAGAAGACAGTCCTATAATTATCACACGGCGTAAAGCTCTTCCCCCCCCTTACCCCCCTCGCAAGTTCCCTTGGTTACTGGAACATTAGCTTCATAGCCTGTTTCCTTGCATGTTCATCGCTCAAGTGGCCGTAGACCTTTCCAACCAGGATGCCCCTGTCCTTGTGGCCCCCCCACTTGGCAATCGTCATAAAGTCAATGCCTCCCATTACTCCCTGGCTGATGAAATGGTTTCGGCAATCCCGAAAGGTGAAGTCGGGGATTCCTGCCGCATTCCTTGCCCGATCAAGTGCCTCCTTCAGGCATCGTACCGGTACGTCCTACTCGTGTTTCCCTGGGGCCGAGAAGAGATAAGCCGAATCGCCCCTCCTTTCGCACATGGATCTCAAGTGTCTATCGAGTGCAGGATTAAAATCCACCACGCGAAACTCATGGTTCTTGGCCAGTCCATCCGCCCCGATCATGAGTTGACCCATCGGCCAGTCCACGTCGTACCACTTGATCCTCAAGGTCTCCCTTTTCCTCGAACCGCAGTAGGCCATTAAGCGGATGTAGTCGGCCAAGATCTTCCCATTGGCACTGGATCCCGGGGCTGCTTCACAGATACGCTCGATCTCCTCATGACTAAAATACCGCCGCTTTCGTGGTTTCCAGCGCACCGGCTTGAGTCACGTGGTTGCCAACTCGTCAATCAAACCGCAGTCCTTTGCATGGTTAAGCAGGTTGTTCAGGACAGTCACTGAAAGGTTTGCCGTACGCCCAGACCATCCATCGGCAACCCGGGTGGAACGAAACTGCATGACCATCGCTCTGGAAATATTGGACAATCGAACCTGCCCCAAGGCACTTTCCCATTGCCTCAGTAGAATGATCTCCGTCTTGATGGTATTGGGTCGCTTAAGGGGACGAACGGCGGTTATGTAACGCTTCCAATAATCCGAATAGCGTGGAACCTTCCCGGTGTCTTTCCTTGCTGACTCTTTTCCCGCCGGTGGATTTGACCTCAACCGTTGAAGCTCAGCCTTTGCTTCAGGAACCGTCACTGCATCCAGGCCAACACGCTTATCGACACCCGGTTCACCAGGCTCCTTGATGACAATCCTTCCGTAGTACTTGGTACCGCGTTTCCATAGCCCGCGAATGGGTGAACCTCGACGATCCTTTACGCGCCTGAAGGGCTTAGTTGGCTTGGAGAATTTTGATGCATTACCGGCACAATTTCCGGCACAACTACCTCGACCA
>Ga0209091_10002912_pt1 | contig 14040 bp, 8 predicted proteins | sample ArcticOcean_MG_C_6_FD_187438 | JGI IMG/M metagenome (GOLD analysis project Ga0209091, IMG submission 187438) | Marine microbial communities from western Arctic Ocean - ArcticOcean_MG_CB8_128 (SPAdes) (version 2) | ecosystem: Environmental > Aquatic > Marine > Oceanic | place: Arctic Ocean...
CTTCTTTTCTTCCTTCGACAAACCCGTTTCCTTCTCCAAATTCTCCGAGTCCGAAGACGAAAGTTCGTACTCCTCCTCGCCGTCGTTATCATCGCTCTTCATCATCTTCCCACCACTCATTCCTCCATTCTTCTTCAACTTCTTCGCGGCTAACTTTTCGGCTAACATCATCGAAAACGCTCCAACGCCACAATCGGCGTCTAAACATCTCAACGTCGCGTGCGCGTCCAGCAAAGCGCCAACTTGTGAATCCGCTTTCGCCCTTCGCAAATCGCGAAAGGCTCGAGACCAATCGATAGAGAGCGAGAGTTGTTTCAACTCCTTGTTCAATATTGTGCGGTATCCAAACGTCAAGCGTGTGAAGGTATCGATGGTTAATTCGCCTTTTTCGGCCCGAAGTTTATTTTGCAAAACAGTCTCCGGTTCTTCCGCGGGCGAGTCATAGAGAGACGTTGGGCGAGCACCAAAGTGGTCGTCGTCGTCTTCATCGATGGAGGATAATTCCTCCGCTACGTCGTCATCGTCCGCATTCAAATGTTCGCCTTCTCGTCGCTGTTGTTGATGATGATGTTCCAGTCGCTCATCTTCGCTTTTTCTACCTTCATCTTCTTCATCCTCTTCTCCTTCCATAGTGGTCTCTAATCGCCGAGGCGATCTGTGCGGCGACGCGTTGAATTTTTGGGCGCTGTTGAAGTACGCCGCATCGTTCGCTGCCGTCGGTGTGCGCTGACCAGATCGTATAGGAGAGCCGCCGGTGCTTTTTTTTAGGAACGGTGAGATTGGTGGCGCATTTCTCGGGGTGAAAGTAGCTCCAGTGGCCACGTTGTTATCCTTCGACGTTTTCGCTTTGATCGCTTTGCGCAACGCCTCCCTGCGTTCTAAATCGATGTCTCTCGCCGCAACCGCGGAAATTCGTTTCGTTTCCGCGGACGATAGACGTCTGCGTTCAGGCATCCACTCTGCTCTGACTAATGCTCTGTAAGAGATTGTCTTCGCGGCATCTTGCAAGAGAAAACTCAACAGAGCAACGCATATGCAAAACAACGTTTGCTCAAACGTACACGGCGACATTTCGTGAAACGGCCAATGTCTCGTGAGCAGAATGGAGGCAAAAGAAGACGCCATGGTGGCCAGGAATAGGAACCCACCCGGTGCTAACGTCCAAAACGGATCGGGTCCGTCCGAGCGCGCGCATAATACCGAGAATGCATCCGTTAATGCCATTTTCAAGAAAATCATGCACTTGGCTTGCTCGTACGTATCCGGCGCGATGTCCAACGCTTCGAGTAAACCAAAGTTTGCATTTGAGCTGGAGAAGATTTCGCGCGCTACAAAGCACGTCGTGAATGTGGCAACAAAGCCCATCGCTAGTCCAGATGCCAAGATGCACGGCAAACGCCACGCTTCGGGCGACGCGGACGGTCTCGCAAAATCATAAGCGATTGACAAGACGACGCAATCGTTCACCGAGGCTAACAACGCCAACGCGATGACTGGTAAAGTGAACGTTTTCGGCCACGCCACGTTAGTTTCGTTCGGAAACACTAAGAAGGCGCACAGGACAAACACGGTGAGCAAGTGGCACGTGCAGATGATGCGGTACAAAACGTAAGTCTTTGCGCGTGCAAAAACAGCTCTCGATTCGACGATTGCAGAAGCGACGTGCGCCAGCGACGGTCTCGACACGACAAAATCAGCAACGCGAACGGCAGCATCCGTGGACGATTGCGAGGCGGCAAACGCGGCGTCGGAAGCCCGCATGGCGGGTAGATCTTCTAAACGATCTCCGAGAACGCCAACGATGACTTTCCTGCTGCTGCCCAAAAACCGCTGGTTGTGGCGACTGTTTTGATGCATCGCCGCTTGCTTGAACCGGCGAATGATGTTCGCTTTCGTTTCCGCGTTGCTGCACTCGAAAAAGCAATCGACTTTACTGATAGGAACTATGGATGTGGTTGTTATTGTCGTCGTAGATGTAGAATGAATCGTGGACGATCGAATACCTCTTTCGGCATCGGAAACGAAATCGCTCCTTTGTTGTTCAGATGTCACTTGCTCCGGCGGTGGTCGACCTTCTAAAACTTCTCGACAATTTCGAACGATACCTTCGTATCGTTTACCCGCGTTCGTATAAAACGATTGCACGCGGGGCGAAACCGATGGTGGTTGTTGTCGATTTTTTTGACTCGCATTTTCAGACCTATTGAGTTCTGAGTCCGTATCTTGATTATCGAGTAAAGATGAAGACGCAAACTCCTCTCCCGCGTTACCAGTTCTCGTCGACGAAAGCACGCGTTTTGGATTGTGCAACTGTTCCGTTCGCACTTTAGCAAACGATTCCGACGCGGAAGTGAATAATTTCACGTCCACGCCTAAAGCTTTCAGCGCGTCTCTGCCGGCGTTGCAATCTTGACGGACGTGACGCGAGAAGGCAAAGATACCTAAGAAGACCCATCCGTTCACGATACTGCCTTGGTTCTGCGCGCTATTTTCGAACACTTCCGCGGTTGTTTGCACGTCATATGCGCATGCAACCGCAACACATCGCAAACCTCGTCGTTCAAACATTCTCTCGCGATTTCGAGCCTCATCTAACGCTTTAAAGACTTTTTTCGCGTGTTCTTCGTTCCCGGCGCGAGAAATCATAGTTTCTCGACGGACTAAATTATCTATGGATTCTAAGCATCCTTTGGCTACAGCGAACACACCAGAGTTTGAACCATCCATGGCTTCTTCTCTGGAAATCGTTGCTCTCGAGAGTTTGACTACGGAATCGTATGGTTCGTACGTTTTCTGGATGTAGCTTTCTGAGAGCGAACTCAAACCGTCTTCCGCTAGTCGCTCCGCGATGGCGCGATCGACGGAATCGTCGAATATCAAATTCATTTCGTCATCTGCTACCAGATGTTGCTCAAAGACATTATTGTTGTTCGATCTCGCTGTGGTTGGGGTTGCTGATTCCATGACTGAAGATGAATTCTTCCACCATCGCGATGCCAATGCCGCGGCAACCAAAACGTCCCTCGGTTGACAACTATCTGCAAACACAATGGGTTCTCCGACAATACGAGTTGCGAACCGATCGACCACGCAGCACGACGTCGAACAGAAGAGCGCTTGCATTGCGGCAACGTCTTGTATTGCACTCAATCGGCTGATACCAAAAGTTCTCGTCGTCGTCGAGCCAACGAAGGATGACAACGGATTACTACTACTCGATGCTTCTTTGTTCGACTGTTGTCGTTGTTGCATGTTCAGATGTTCTCTGTTTGCTTGCTCATTCAAATAATACTCGGGATAGTAATCGTCGAGTCCTGGGCTGTACCCAGGAGACGCGCGCGCTTTCGCCATTCTCCGAATACCCAACGCAACAGTCGCGTGAACGACAACTCTCACAGCTATTGGCAACGCGCACACGCACAATACGGTTGCAAAGGAGCACGCAAACCAAAATCCTCTACCGGCTACGACTAAAAAGAGCCAAAGTGAAATTGCAGAAGCGAACGACGCCACGGCCACCCCGGTCATCACGAGATCTAAAGACCGGTCAAACGCAGACCCTCTCGGCGGTGTTGCAACGGTAGTACGCGCCATCGTAGGTACTTGCTGTCGATGGTGATGACTTCGTCGTTGCGTTGAAGCCGACGATCCAAACAGAGCACCAAATGATTTCGAGCGAACCATGGATGATTTTCTCGAGCGATTTTGATGACTCGTTGAAGTCATCGAGAAGAAACCTAAAATACCAGCGGCGTTCGCGCGATGTTCTTCTATTTGCATAATCTGCTGCATTTTGCGCGCGATGGCTGTTCGAGGACCGGTTCTGCCTACAATTGCGGCACCGCAACCGGCGTAAATAACACTCCCTCCTAAAACCGGTTCGCCTTCGGAGACGCCGATTAAATCCAGCGAGTCCATTACGTTATCATCGCCAAAGAGCATGGACAATTCATCACCACGACCCGCACCTCCGCGCGGCGTACCATTCGCAAACAAAGACGAGGATAATGTCGATGAAGACGCGGTATTAATGAGATAATTCGAGTTTCGCGTGACGAATAATACGCCCGAGCCTCGATAGACGCAATCGCACGGCACGATTTGACCGACGCGCAATTCGACAATATCACCCGGCACGAGCGATTTCGACGACACGCGCATCTGCTTCCCGTTATCTCGAACTACTGTCGCGTACGCGGGGAACTGTCCGTTTCTCGGCGCGTTTGTCCGAGTCATATTTTCTAAAATTTGTTTCTGCGATTGTTTCGTCGTTGCTTTTGTTGAAGTCGTCGTCAAAGCCGAAGTCGTGACTTCCGTCCCAGCCATCAAAGCGCCGTCGTCTCTGCTTTCGGACCACCCGACGTAACAGTTTGCAAAGAAAACCAAGAACAAGACTAAAACATCAATGATAGAATCGAGTGTTTTCGCTGGATCCATAGCTTGTAAGCATTGTAAGAAAATAGCAAAGAAAATCACCCTCCCAGCTGGCGCATTGAACTCGCGAAGGGCGTGTTTCACCAACTGACCGTAATCGAATTTCTCTCCAGGAACAGAGTTCGGGCCGAACTTTCGTAACCTGCGAGTGACTTCAAACGGAGATAGACCTGAGTTTACCGAAGTGTCGTAAAAATCAGCCGAGTGCTCTAAAACATCTCTCGCCCGTACCGGCACGAAAGTATCGACTTGAGGTTGATGATTACGATGAGCGTTGGTGCTATCGGCCCCGCCTCCTCTGTCTCCTCCTCTTTTCTTCCTACCCGGAGATGCGTGAGGACCTTTTCTCGTCGGACTCCTCGTTAAAAGTGGCGTCGTCGTCGTATCGCCGTCGTCGTCGTCAGTGTCGGATTCGATTTCTGTGTGTTTATTACTGCTCCTAATCTTGTTGTTATCGTTGTTATTGTTTCTTCTAAAATCTCTTCCTGAACTACTCCTCCCGACGTTTCTAGTACTCGCACCTGAATTCGTATTCATACCAAACGGGTTATACCCGGCGCCGCGATTCCTATGTGCCGCGGCGTTTTGCGCATTCCGTAAAAATTCTGAATCTTCTGAGAAGATCGAGTCGCCTTCTTCGTAATAATCGTCGTTAGTATTATTGTCTCGACTAAACACGTCCTCGGAATTCATCGTCGCTCTATCTTCGTCGTCGTCGTCGAAATCGTCGTCGAAATCGTCGATAACGTTACCAAAAGCATCTCGTCTTGCGCGCCTACTCGTCCTCGTCCTCGCGTTCGTAATCCCATACTCGTTCTCTTCGTCGCTCAAAACTCTCTCTCGATGCCTCGCCGCGGCGTAAAAGTGTTGTCTTCGCAACCACTCCGGATCGATCGAGTTTGGCGTTTCCGGAGCGCCCCCGCCATCGTTACCACCTCCATCGTCGATTTCATCTCCTTCTTCCTCGGAAAAGAGCGATTGGGATAAAGCAGCAGAAGAAGAAGAAGAAGGTTTGTCATCATCATCATCATCATCGTCGTCGTCAAAATCTTCTTCTTCTTCAACCAATTCGTCTTCTCCATCTTCGCTTCTGCTTACGAACGGGGAAACGCCTTTCCCGAATCCAAAACCACCAACTTCTGCGCCGCCGGCGGCAGAATCGCTCCGGTTATCGTCGTCTTTGTCTTCGTCTTCCTCTCGTCTCCGATTTCTCGTCGTCGTCATCTTCTTCTTCTTCTAAATAAAAAGGAATTCAAAAACGTAACCGCGCGGCAAAATCACTTCTTCGTTCTCATCATTTTCTCTACTTTCTTCTTCTTCTTCTTAAAGCATCATCACACGCAGCAGTTTCGGTCGCAGCAGTTTAAAAGAATATCACACAAACACACGCTCTGTTTTCCTGTTCTTGTTGTTCATGTTGTTCTTTTAAAACTCTCTCTCTCTCAATATTAATACTACTCTAAGAATAATTTTACTTTTCGCGCGTTGTAGCTTTTTTGTGAGAAGAAGTGAAAAAGTTTTTAACAAAAAAGGAGAAAAACAACAACATTGTTACAACAAAAAAAGAATTCAAAGGAAACGAGTTTAAAGAAAAAATCAATCGAATTTCTTTATTTCGTCAGACAGAAGAGAGAGGAAGAGCCGCAAAAAAAAAACATTCTTTAGAAGAAGGCATCATCATGTGGAGACGCGCTGCTGCTGCAACAAATCCTTCTGCTGCTTTTTCTGCTGAGGCTGCTGCTGCGCTATTAAACGCGACGACAAAGACGACGAGCAGAGTGTGGGGTTCAGTTTTCGCGTCGACATCGAAATCATCATCGTTCTCTTCTTCTTCCGTTGCTTTGAATAAAAATGCATTTTCATCATCATTTTCATCATCACCAACCCCCATCATCATTGCGACGAGAACGACAACATTACTAACAAATAAAAGAACGTACGCCTCGCAAGCGAAAGCGGTGGACGCTTTATTCAAACGCCCGTTGCCGCACAAAACGCAAGAACAGATCATTAAATCCGCGCAGAGGTTTGGACCGAAACGACCCGGGTTGATTGCCGTGAAAGCAGGCATGACGTGCGACTGGGACGAGTGGGGGAAACGACACCCTTTGACGGTTTTATGGATCGACGATAATCAAATCGTCCAGGTGAAAACGGAAGAGAACGAAGGATACAGCGCGGTTCAAGTTGGAAGCGGGTATAAGAAACCAAAATCGGTGACCAAACCAGAGCTCGGGCACTTTATTAAGGCGCAAGTGCCGATTAAACGGTTTCTGAGCGAGTTTCGGGTGACGCCGCCGACGATGAAAATGTATAAAGAAGACGAGGAAGATGATGATGATGATGAGAACAATTTAGATGTAGAAACTGTAGAAATTAAAGGTGCTAGGGAGTATAAAGTTGGAGAGGAGTTAAACGCGAACCATTTCTTTGCTGGACAGTACGTGGACGTGCAAGGGGTCACCTCGGGCAAAGGTTTCGCCGGGCCGATGAAACGGTGGGGTTTCTCCGGGCAACCCGCCTCGCACGGGAACACGAAGAAACACCGCGCGCACGGGTCGATCGGTCAGTGTCAAGATCCGGGGAGAGTCTTTAAAGGGAAGAAAATGGCTGGACAAATGGGCGGGAGAAAACGAACCGTCCAGAACTGTTTCGTGTATAAAATCGATAGCGAACGAAATTTAGTGTACGTGCGAGGCCAAGTCCCGGGGAGGAAAGGATCGATCGTGAAAGTTAGAGACGCTTTGCGCAAGAGAGCGACCGTGGAGGAATTAGAGGCGCAAATCGGACAAATTGGCGTGACGATTGCGCCCAAGAGTAGCAAAGATCCGTACTCCGCGTATAACAAGGATTAATAATAATATAATAAAATTAATAACGAGATTTTTCAATTCAATAACTTTGGCTGGGTAAGAATGATGAATAATAATACAATGTCTCCTAATCATAACGTTTCTAATATGGTCGCAAAAGATAGATACATTACTCGACACCTTCTTCTTCTTCTTCTTCCGGTTCCCAATTCCCGGCGTTCTTCGCGTCTTCCTGTAACAACGGCTTTAACGTTCCATACGTCACCGTTAACGCGCTCGCCTTGTACGTTAAAAACCCAATCAACGTGACGCCGTAGTTAAAATCAAACGGATGCCCTGGGATGTGATTCCACAACGACTCCGACGCGACTACGACCACGGGAACAATCAACCTCTTCTGAAACAACGCTCGCGAATAAATCGTCGCAATTTTACCTAAAACTGACTCCGGGCCAAACACCAACTTCTTCACGTCCGTCACCGGTTCGTACACCAAATTTCTCGTGTAATCCTCCTCCTTATACCCGTCCCGCTCCTCGTTCACCGTGTCCACGTACTCGGATAAGAACTGGAGGTATACATACGAACCAATTACACCTATCGCAGAGCTAAAACTCGACCCGATGCCGTACCCGAGTAAACAATACAAAGTCAACCCTGCGCCGTATTTCAGCGTTAAAGTTTTCAACTCCGTTTTCAAGAGTTTGTATTCTTTGTCGGATTCGATTTTTTTCTCCGACTCCGGTCTCGGTTGCGAATATTTCACGTTTCGCATCTTCTCCAACTCGTTTTGTTCCCACGGCATGGAAATTTTGTTGTTATTCTCTCCTGAAGATGGTGGTTCGTTCGCGTCGGTGGCGGCGTTTGTTCTTCTTCTGCTTCTAAAAGTTCTTCTTCTTGTTCTCGTTCGTGTTCGTGTTCGTGTTGTTGTTGTTGCGATTGATGATGATTTCGCGCCGGCGGAAAAGAATCGATTCTGATGATGATTTCCTCGTCTTTTACTTTTTAAGTTTATTACGCGAGTGCGAGTCGCGGAGCTCGCAGCAGCGAAAGCTGAAACGCGAGAGTTGATCGTCGTCGTCGCGTGTTGGTGGTGGTGCATGGTGTGGTCGTCGTCGTCGTCGTCTTTAAAGAAGTGTGAATTTTTTATGAGGATGAAGAAGAAGAAGACAGAGGAAGAGTTTCAAAAGCGGGAAATAATAATGTTCGTTTGATTCTTTCGGAATGTAATGCAAATGTATATGGTACAACAGGACTATTAATGAGCTAATGGCAGCGACGCACGTGAACTTTCAAATTACTAGATGTACGAAAAGCTTCATCGCACACATCACATTCATACGGTTTCTCGTTCGTGTGAATACGCATGTGGACTTTCAAAGCATTAGAATGACGAAATCTCTTCTCGCAAACATCACACTCGTACGGTTTCTCGTTCGTGTGCGTACGCATGTGGTCTTTCAAAGTACCAGATGTACGAAATGCTTTATCACAAACATCACATTCATACGGTTTCTCGTTCGTGTGAATACGCATGTGGACTTTCAAATGACCAGATTCACTAAAAGCTTTATCGCACACATCACATTCATACGGTCTCTCGTTCGTGTGAATACGCATGTGCCTTTTCAAATCACCAGACATACGAAAGCACTTCTCGCACACATCACATTCGTACGGTTTCTCTTTCGTGTGAAGACGCATGTGTCTGGCCAAGAGGGATGCATATCCAAACACCTTCTCGCAAACATCGCACTCGTGTTGCCCTCTCTTCCTCTTCACTCCTTTAGCAATAATAGCAGTTTCTTCTTTCCTCATCTGATTCTGTTCCACAACATCGTCACCACACGGCATGCACGTGAGAATCCTCAGCAATAGCTCTGCGTCGCCTTCTTCTCTCTCTTCTTCTCCCTCTTCTTCTCTGTCATCACCCTTCCTCACCACGACCACCGTCTTTACGTTTTCCGCTCGTTTCGGATGTTTATTCTTTCGTCTGCTGCTGCCCGTCATTTTCAAAAACGAATACTACTACTACTACGCAAAAACAACAAGAGAGTAGTAATAAAGTGTGTGAGATTAGTACGTAAAACGCTTAGTATTCTTGATGACTCGTAATCAATTCCGCCTGTTGTTGTTCGTTTCCTTCGTAAAAAGAAACGTAATAAGGATATCGGGTTTGTTATATGATGTGAGGTATCGAGAATGGTTTTCTGCGTTTCTTTCTCCCCAAAAATTTAGTCTTTTTTCTTCATTTTTAGGGGGAGAGTATTTAGGTGAATTTCTCTCTCTTATTATAGAGAGTAGGTGAATGTCATCAACGAAAGAACGAAGACCGTCCTCCTTGAGAAGACAAATCAACGCTCCGGCGAGGTTTTCATCAGATTCAGAGGACGATTGGAAAAAGAAGAGCAGGAGTAATACTACGACTAAAACGACGACTAAAAAGAAAACGATGATGAAGTCGACAAAGAGAGAGACGACCAAAAAAAAGAATGCATCATCATCATCATCATTCTTCACGAGACATTCGAACGTGTATTTATACGTCCCAAACATAATCGGGTACGCGCGACTTTTATTAGTCTTCGTTTCTTTCTACTACTCTTCTTCTGGTGGAAGAACAACAACAAAAAACCACGCGGGATTTATATCCGTGTTCACGTATTTGCTCTCATTCATTTGCGACGAGTTGGATGGTCGTTTTGCACGAAAATGTAACCAGTGCACGGAATTCGGCGCGGTGCTGGATATGGTCACCGATCGATTGGCGACGACTGGATTGTTGATCATCTTGTCGAATATTTATTCCGAGATGCAATTTGTGTGCATATCGTTGATATTCTTGGATATTTCCTCGCATTGGTTACAAATGCACTCGCAACTGGCCATCGGGAAGAGAGGACACAAAGACATGCGAGAGAGTCGCTTTCGATTGTTGCGCTTGTATTACGCCAATCGAATATTCATGGGAGTGTGTTGCGTATCCACGGAAGTTTTGTATCTGTGTTTGTTCATGGCTAAGGATAAAGAGTTGAACGCGATACCTGGTCTCGTACCGATATCGAAAGAGATCATCAAGCGCGTTTCCTTCATCAAGACGTTCGATTCGTTCCTCCAAAAAACGCTCGGCGTCGGCTCTTTGCGAACGTTCGCGACGCAATTCATCGTTCTCGCTATTCCTGGATTTTTGTTGAAACAAATCGCCAATATCGCACAATTACGGTCCGCAGTCGTTGCCATGTGTGAACACGAGCCAGAATTTGCGGCGAAACGAGAAGAAGCCGCCGGGAAGAAGAACTGATTTTGAGTTTTATTATAGCCTCTAGTAGATATTTGTGTTGTTATTTGAGGAAGACTCTTTTTGCTTCACATTTCACTTTTTCACGCTTTTAGCGCGCTTTTAATCAAAATGTCACCATCATCTGCGACGAAGAGAAGAAGAAGAAGATTTGCCATCGTAGACTGCGAGGATGAAGTCGAGTTTTCTTACGTCGCCATCGCGTATTCTCGCCTCCTGTCCCTCTCCTCAAAAGAAGAAGAAGAAGAAGAAGAAATTTGGGAACACCATCGAGTGCCGGAGGGAGAATTACCAGATATGAGCGAGATTGAGACGTACGATGGGATCGTAATAACCGGGTCTCGACATTCCGCCGTGGACGGGGTGAAATCTATGCGATGGATGAAACATTTGAAACAGTTTTTAGAACGCGTGGCAGGACGCTTGAGAAATTCGAAGAAACAGCCGAAAATATTCGCGGTGAACTTTGGCGCGCACGTGTTGTGCGAAGCGTTGGGAGGGAAGGTAAGGAGACGCAATAGTAATAGTAACGAAGAAGAGGAGTTGGATGTGATTGGGAAATTCACGTGCGAATTTGATATGAGCGCGTGCGAGAAAGCGTTCCCGAAATCGGTTTGGTCGAATACGCGCGCGATAATCGAAGAGAAGGAGAAGCGCAGAATGAAGATGGTATCGAAGCAACGGGACGAGATTTGCGAGTTGCCAGTAGGTGCGGTGATGCTAACGAAGGCGGTTGTTGACGATGACGACAACGATGATGACGATAACAGTAGTGATGAAGAAAAAGAGAAAGAAAGTCCCGATCCTCCGGAACCGGAATCGGTGTTCCAACCCGTGCCGCACGAGTTTTCCAAGTTTATTCCGGAGAGGCAGAAACCAAAAGTAGCGGGAACGAATAGCGAAGACGCTAATGCGCATGAAAAGAAGAAGAAGAAAGAACAAATGCGAGCGAAAAAGAAGAAACCTCTCTCGTATTCGAACGAAGCGGTGTGTTGCTGGGCGTGGTCGCCGTCCTTCAATGATGATAAAGACAACGCAAAGTCGAAGGCGAGAGTGTTGGCGTGGCAACACACGCTTTTGCGAGACGAAGAAAAAGAGAAGAAGAAAAAAGAATACGACCCGGAATCAGACCCGTCGATTGCGTTTTTATCCTTAGCGAGAGCTTTTCTGAGAAGCAAAAACGACGACGATGAAAACGACGACAACGAAAGCAGCGGCGTTTCGTACTTAAAGGATTCGAAAACCTCGCTCTCGAAATGTTTACAAGCCGCGAGAGAGACGATCGAGGCGAAGAGTTTAGACCAGTGGAAGAAGAAATCCATCGTGAGAGACGAAAACGGAAACGTCACTGAACACGACGAAAATGAAGTGGTCGTCTTAGATAAAATGGAATCCGTCGCCGAACAGGCGTTCCTAGCCACTGCGAAAGCGGTAAAATCAGAATTGGATTACGCGAGCGAAGAGTTTCGATTGTATTCCTCCTTGAACGAAGTCGCCAAGAATGCGTTCGAGAGATGCACGAAAGAAGTTTTAGACGCTCGAGTCTTCGTGGAAAAAATCGTAGACACGGAAAAGAAAATACACTGCTCGATACTCCCAACCATAGAAGCGTTGGAAAGACAAATCGAATTGTTCGAAACGACCGTCCAGAACGCGGAAAAGAAGTGCGATGAAATCGACGCCAGGATAGCTAAATTAGCCTAAACGCCGTCGCCGCCGCTCCTCTCTCTCAAAAGTGTTTCCAAGATGATGAAGGAGAGCGGGGAGGCGTGCCGAGGAAACGCTTGTTCAATTCGTTCGGTATTTAATACAATGTTACTATTAATGGTGGGGGGCTATTCAATGCGTTTATTCTATTCTTCTACATTACTACCCCTAGTAAGTATCATCATTATTCATCCACTAATTTAAACACGTCACTTCTCAGCACAATTTTCTTTCCCGCGAATATTTCCTCCCCTTCGTGTTCGCACTTCTCCTCGCCGTGTCTGAAGAAACAAACACGTCCAGCCTTTGGCGTCACGCTCGCGATTCGATTTCTATAGTCGTCCAAGAAATACGTGTTCCCTCCTTTCAACCCGTTCTCTTCTCCGGCTAAATATAAGAGCATCGTGTGCGTGCTCACTAACTTTTGATGTCGCGCGTTCTTCGTTCGCACGCGCTCGTCGATGTGCGGCCCGAAATGGTGCGATTCCGTGTATTCGTACACTCTGAAATTTTCATTGAGAGAGTGAAAAACCTCTTCTTCTTCTTCTTCTTCTTCGTCGTCGCTGCGAATAAATATAGTCTTCAACCCGATGTCCTCCCATAACATTTTCGCTAATTTCTCGTCTGCGAACGACATCCGATTATTTTTCCTCCTCGCTTCTCCGAATTTCGGTCCTCGGCTCGTGGCCAGTTGATACTCAAAATTCGAACAGATGGACGCGATTATCGAATCGCACTCTTTCTTGGTCAACACGTCGTCTCTGATTAAGATTTCGCCGTGAAAAACATTTTCAATCTTTTCTGTTTTGTGCGTGAGGTTCAAATCGTGCGGTCGTTTGGTCAGCAGCGAACCGATTTTCGAAGAGAGCAGCGTTTGGGAAAACTTCATCTCTCCTTCTTTTTCTTCTTTGTCTATGTTCTTTGTAGTATTGCTCTTTGTCTTCTTATTCCTATTCTTCATTCCATGTTGTTGTTGTTAATGTTGTTGTTGTTAATGTTGTTGTTGTTGTTCAGAGTTGTAAAGAGAAAAAAAACCTACAACCCCTAATTTTGTTCTTTTTGTTTAGAGTGTTTTGCGTGTCTCTCTTTTCTCTCTTTAGTATTACAAGGGTGCGGCGGCTTTAGGACGTGTGTAATTATTCTGGTTCTGATTCTGATTCTGATTCTGAATATAACTCTCCGTCCTCGTATCGCCAACCGGATGGGAGAGGACAGCTGTTGTCGAGGAGGTATTGTACACACTCGGGGTGGTCGTTCTCGTGCGCTTCTCGAACGGCGCGAGAGTCCCAAGGCGCTTTGGCGGTTTCGTGCAAGTACTTCAAACAGTCTAAGTGGCCGTTCATGGCCGCATACGCACACGTATCTTCGCTATATTGATCATACTTACGCTCAACAAGATATTCAAGTATATGAAGATGACCATTTCGAGCCGCCAATGGGGCAGTACCCGAATCCCAAGGCGCTTTGACTTCTTCGCGTAAGTATTTGAGTACCTCGAGATGACCTCCTGAGGCAGCACATGCACACGCCCACTCATCGATAGGACACTCAATTGCAACGCAATACTTTACCATTTCCAGATTACCTTGTAATGCAGCTACTTGAATCGTCCTTTTATCCCACTCACACTTTTTCTCCTCTCGCGCCCACTTGAGCAACTCGAGTTTATTCGTTTCAGCAACTCGAATGCAGAAATATTCTTCGCCCATGTCTTCTTCCATTTCGTGGTCATACGTGCCCCACGGATAATGCTCCCACGCTACTTCCAAAGTCGATATCGAGGACATC
>Ga0209091_10002914_pt1 | contig 14039 bp, 6 predicted proteins | sample ArcticOcean_MG_C_6_FD_187438 | JGI IMG/M metagenome (GOLD analysis project Ga0209091, IMG submission 187438) | Marine microbial communities from western Arctic Ocean - ArcticOcean_MG_CB8_128 (SPAdes) (version 2) | ecosystem: Environmental > Aquatic > Marine > Oceanic | place: Arctic Ocean...
CACACGCTTGATGTATTTTCTTTCCGGATCTAAGTTGGCGATGGACGACTCGACCGGTTGGAAACCGGAAAACATCGGGACACGCAAAAGTGCCATACCATCCGCTCCATTCGTTATTTCCGTCTTCTTCACGCAAACTTTCATTTGCAACATCTCAGCATCTTCCACACTGCTCGATGATGTTGGCGAGTAATACGGAGTTAAAAGTCTTCTTCGTTTTTTTCTATTCGTAGGTGAAATTTTCGTCGTGACAACGCGTGTCGTCACATCTATCGTGAATAATCCATCCGAGGTATCCTCCGTCAAATCCACGGTTTCGTACCACCGAACGGTATACGAAACAACCGCAACTCCCGAGCCTGAAACATCACCCGAAACGCTCGGATTTGTAAACGTTTCCGTACCTCTTTGTGCGATTTGCGCGGTGTTGAATGTATCAAAACTCGACTCGTCCACTGTGAACGAAGGAGCGCCAACCTCGTTTGGAAAGGACAACACGAGCAACCCCGAACTACTCGCTTCTCTCGTAAGCTTTGCGTACGTCGATAATGCTTCTAAAGCAACCTCGGTGTCCTGAGTTGACCCGTACCCTCCAAACTCGTTTCTATTTTGTAAAAGAAATTTCAACGCGGAGTAACAAAAGTTATTCCCGGAATCGCTCATTTTAGCGTAGATTAAAACGACATACGCCGTGGATTCAATCTTTAAAGAGTTACTGGCACCGACACCGCCGTAAGATGTAGCGCCGTCCACTTCACTTGTTCCAATTAGCTCGAGAACGCCCGTTTTCCAAGAATTCGCCAAATCGCAGTGCGTCGATAACGAAGCGCACGCAGAGGCGAAGGCGTATGTGGAGAGTATTACAGAATACACAGCGCTCGGTTCCTTCGCGACCGCGGCGGATTTAACTGAATCCAAGGAGGAAGCAACGTACTCTAACGCGCTTGAAATCAAATTTTGCGCGCTCGTTTTCGTCGATGGGTCGTCAATCGATGCGACCGTTTCAATCAAACTCAAAGCGGCATACGAGGATAAAACGAATTTATCTCCCGATTGCGATTGCATTTCGGAGTGTAAAACGACTCCGGGCTCTGAAAACGCACCGTTGGTGCCTTGAGTTGATATCATAAAGTCAACAGCGCCTTTCAAAACAGTCGCGTCGATTGAACCACCATCTAAAATTTTACTTTCGCTCGAGCGTTTCGCAGACGCAAAAACCTTGGAACAAAACGCCGTGAGCCACAACGATGCGGACTTGTCGCTTTGTGGTCCAAACGCAGAAACACCGCCGGATGGATGAAAATACGTCAACTCTCGAGAATATCCCATGATGACGTTATTTGAAAGCTCCGTTTTCAAAGCGCTCGTGAGTTTATTCGCCGAGTTCAAGTACTCGGCTATGTACACATTTGGTGCCAGTAACAAGAGATTCTGTTCACCACAGCCCATGGGAATCTGGACAAACTTGTTGATGTTTTGAATCGATGGACCCATGATATCGCCAACGACGGTAATGAAACTCGAATACGTATCTACAATCGCCATTCGGAAATGCGTTCAAAGTAAATGTTTCCGACGCATCTTCCGCACTTCGACGGAAAACTTTCGAAACAGTCGTCGTTTTGAACACTCCTTCCGGGTTCACGACAATACTCTTCTCGACCGCATCTTTATATTCTTTCGATTCTGAATCTGTGCTCGTCGTCGTGGTTCCTATGGCGGAAAATCGGAGTTTGATACTTCCGAGTACCGTGGGAGAAATTTCGAAAGATATAGAGTCGGCGCTGTTCTTTGAAACGTTGATCGTTTTCGAATCGCCAATTTGTACAGCCTCACCCGATGTCACGTCTTCGGCGGAAACTGATACCAACATATCTTGGTCTTTCAAGTAATTAAAAACTGCGAGAACAATCTCGACGGTTTCGCCTCGCGAGATGGAGTACGGTACTTTCGGCGAGATGAAAAATTCGCGAAACACTGTCATTTTCGAGGCGGTTTTCAAAATGGAAATACCCTGCGTCGGGTGAGAGGTAAACGCGGTTATGCTCCACGTTGTAATCGAATCAGGCGCGGTTGATTCGAACGAACCTGAATCAGACGATTCCCAAAGCCACGTTTCCGGAAAAAGTGTGCGCACAGTAGGCGAGGATGAAGCTGAATCCACATCTGTTGCCGCTTTGTTGGTTGTACTTTCCTGACCAGCAACAACGTCGTCCATGGCCATATCGGCACCAAACGCAACTTCCGGCATTCCGACTCCAAATCCTCCGTTACTCGACGACGACGGGTCACAATAACTCGCAATCTCAGCAGTGGATATAATCGTTACGCGATCGAGTTTGATATCGTTATCGTTATACGTTGCATCACATGGCCACGTATTCGAGCTCGCATCCAAAGTGTTCGTTTTAGCGCCGTACACGCTTGACAAAAACGTCGTCGCTTCTAAAGCAGACGTGTTCCCGCCGTTTTGTATCACGACAGCTTCGTCGATGGCGAGAATGTACGAGCGCGCGCCATCAGGCGCGCCGACAATAGTGAATGTAATGTCAGTACCCGTTGCAACGACGTTCGTTTCCGAAACGTTAGTGTTCATGGTGATGTCATACGGAAACGCGATTTCGCTTTCGCTTTCCACGGAGACGCTCGTTCCGGGGACCAAGAAAACATCCGAAGTTGTCCCGGCGAGATACGTTTCACTGTACACGCTTCCGCTCAGTGACCATACGGCGATTGAAACAACCGCGCTCAAAGTGGATGCGATCTTGCTATACGTCATTGTCACTGTCTTTTCGGTTTCAGTGGAAGAGAGAGTAGTTGTGCCCGCTTCTAAAACACCGCGTCCTAGGCCTTCCGCGTCGACGACGGCGTACGCGAATGCGACATCACTTCTCGAAGACGCGAGCGTGAATTGACACGCCTCAGCGCTCTCACAGCTCGCATTGATAACAACGACTTCAACCGAAGCCTTCGCACTGGAAGTATCTCTCGCAAAATATACCGATAAGTAAGGCACGAGCGCGTCGAGTTCCGTCGTAGACATATCGTCGCTCGCGGATGCGAGTATCTTCTTCACGACATCTCTCGACGCCGCGTTCTTGACTAGCTGCAAGTTCGCTCCTTGCAAACAACACTTTTGCGAGGATCCATAAAAGTAGTTTGTTTCGTCCTCGTAAGATGCACAACACGAGAGATCGTTCGCGGGGGCGTCGAATTCGATATCGAGAGCGCCGGAGGAAGAGACTCGCGTGGAAATTGTTTGCGCGTTCGAATCACCAGAATACGAGTACGAGTTCATTTTGTTTATATTCAGCGTAAAGTCCAAGGTCCCAAGATCTTCGGTATCACTGAACGCACCGGGAATATCCGAAGCGAGTTGAATCGTGTGCTTCATCGGTAACCCTGGTTTTAAAGCTGGCGACTGGTAACTCATCGACGTTTGTTGCGTAAACGCCTCGCGGACGATTGGGACAATCAATACCGTCGAGTTTCGAATCTCTCTCGTGGCTGCTTCTTCAACCATAGCGTATGCTTCCAAATTTCGCGACCATTGTTGATCTAGCATTGATTTTGAAATTGACGCCACGAAAGTTGCAGATCCCTCGTATAAAGTCATCCAGCTCGACTCGTACAGAATGTCTGAAACTTCATTCGGATAACCACTGCTACCGCTGCTACTACTACTACCGCTCGAATCCCATTCATCCGGCGGCTTAAACGCGGGTTCCTCGACTGCCACATAATCACCACCACCAACACCACCACCAACTGCGCCACCGTAGTAATAATTCGAAGTGCTCGGCCTTTTGATGATAACTTTCGCTTTTCCTTCCACCGCTTTCCCGTAGGTGTACGCGCTTTCTACCTTTCCGGAGAACTCATTCGCGCTTTTCGACGCCAACACGTACAAAGGCATGCTCGACGCGTCGAAAGTAACGTCAAACGACGGTAACACGTACTCCTCCACGTTAAATCCAGTCTTGCCTACAACTTTCGACCCGTCGTCGTCTATTTCCACTTCCGCCTTCACCGTCCACCACCCGAACGGCGGTTGTTCTCTTGCGATCGCCACCTCTGCCGTTGCCACGCCAAAAACATCCACCGCGCAGTCCGCTTTCTTAAAAATTGTTCTCTCCAGCGCGTCCTTCACTTCGACACTCGCCACCGTCGCTCCATCTTTTTGTTTAATCAACGCCGTATTCTCGATATCGGCGACGAGCGTTCGGATTTTGATTTTCTGCCCCGGCGCGTACAACGGTTTATCCGTTTCCACTTGTACCAAACTTCTCGTCGACGCGACATCATCTAGACTATCTCCATCCTCGTCTGAAACCACCGTCACTTTCGTCTTAGATTTGTACGTCTTCGCTTTCCCATCGTACATCCCCAAAACGTACTCGCGCGCCTGCAACGGCACTTCTACTTCCACCACGCCAACGCCGTTTTCCACGACTTCGACCGGTGTCGCCTTTACCGTCTCGTCGTCTTCCTCATCACTCATGAATCGAATTTCCCCTGCACTCGTCACGCCGGTGTACGCGCACTTCGACGTCTGCCCGGCGACGAACCGTTGGTCGCAGACGACGACGACTGGCGCTCCTCGCACCATCAAAACCATTCGTAGGTCAAGAAGGATACAGAGGAGGAAGAGGAGGATTGGGAGGAGGAGGAGGCACCTTTGAATCGATGATGATGACATGGATATAAACTCGCGCATCGTGCGCCCGCTTTGTTGCTTCTTCATTTAATATAAAAAAGAAAAAAGAAAACGCAACGCGTGTGCTACAAAACGCCCACCCCTCTTCGCACGCTTTCTCTTTCTCTCTCTCTCTTTCTTTCTTCTTCTGATGAGTGGTATATTCCTTAGATATATGTATGGTTTTGCGGCGTTTTAGAGACGAAAAAACGCTCAAAAAAATCCGTTAAATTTATTCTTTTTATTTCCACACAACTACTCCACACATCATCACAGAGAATACTACTCATACTCACACCACTAAATGCCGTACTTGAAACCAAACGTGCCGTACGAGGATAACCGCACGCGAGAGGAGGTTTTGGAGTACGCGTTTTCCGCGTTGAAAAGAAACCACGACGCTTTTTCTACAAACTTTTCTTCTTCTCTAGGGAAATCATCATCGTCTTTTGTGGAAGAACAGCAACGGTTGACCGAGGTGAACTGCGCATCATCATCGAGTAGGAATACGAACAACGCGACGACGCTTCATCATCATCATCATCATAATAATAATAATAATAAAGCGAACGTGGTGACTCTGAGGACGAATGATGATGAGTATTATTATACTAATGGCGGTGAAAAGCAGCAGCAGTTTAGGCAAAATGACGACGACCACCAAGAAGGTTCGAGGTGTTGGCGAATATTTGCCACGTCTGACGTGCACGCGGACATGCAAGCGAATAAAGATTGGGTCGTTCGATTTTGTCAAAATTGCACGCACCCGGAACCGGGGACTGTTTTACTCGTCGCCGGCGACGTGGCGACGGACGTGCAAAAAGTCATCGACGCTTTGAAACTGTTTAAGATGCGATATCAGGAGGTTTTTTATTGCGTGGGGAACCACGAGTTATGGTCGCCGGGGAGAGGGGAGATGGGAGATTCGGTGGATAAGTTTGTGGTCATCATGGATGCGGTGACGAGCATCGGCGTTCGGTGCACGCCGACGGTGTTTACGCACCAGGGGGTGAACGAGTTAGGCATGCGACAAACGAAACGGATATTGGTGGTACCGATGTTGAGTTGGTACACGGAGACGTTTAAAGGTGGAACTAGGCCGTTTACGCAGATGGAGGTGCACTTTGACGGGGCGTGCATTTGGCCACCGGCTATCGGAGATCCGAAGGATAAAAGGAATTCGCACCCGGCGACGTTGGACGAGTTTTGGAGGCGGTTAGGGAAGATGAGTTTGGAAAGTTTCTTACCGAAGTCGTTGAGAGTATCGAATACTACTCGTAACAACAACGAGGACGATGTAAATGCCGTCGATTGCGGTAACGAGGTTGCGTTTTTAGCGACGTTTGGTCATTTTGTCCCTCTCCCCGATTTATTCAACGGCACGCCCTTCATCGAAAAAGTCGTCGGCAGCGAAAGTTTAGGCGAGGACATCCTCGCGTTAAGAGACGAGTGCGATTGTAAATCCACCCCCGGGAGCGGTCGAAGCAGCCCAGCAGCTCGGTTTAAAAAAGGTAGATTCGATTACAACAGCACGGCCAAGCACATCCACGTGTTTGGTCACTCGCATTTGAACGTGGACGTGGAACTCGACGGGAGTCGGTGGTATCAGAGAGCGGTCGGGTACCCGACCGATCGAGGACCGATGCCGCCGGAAATGCCCAGACAGATTTACCCCGCGTAATGAGTACGATGATGCATATGTACACATAGACATGCGTTGTGAACGCGGGAGTTAGAGCGAGATAGAAAATGAAGAACGCTTCTTGCAACGTATAGTATTAGTTTAAAGTAGAGATTATTTAAAAGTTCTTGCCATCCTCCTCGCGCGTCCGGAATATACACGTCGTCGTCACATCTCGCAACTGCGAAATCTGTTTTTCTTTCGCTCTCTGCTGATGTCAAAATTTCGTCAAAAATTTCTCTCGTATACACGCGAGAAATATAATAACAGATGCATTATTCAAATCGTGCCTCGCTTCTGCGCATCATCGGGAGGCATCTCGTATCATCATCATCATCATCATCATCACGTCTTCTCCTTTTAAACGGTAGCCGCAACATCATCAACGCGGGGAGTTTTTCTTCTTCTAGTAGTATTAGGGGAAATTCGCACTTTTTCTCGAGGACGAAGGAGGAGGAGAAGGAGGCGCGACGAACGCGACGACGAGGATATGGATCGACTATACCGTCGACGAGTCACGAAGAGAGAGGAAGAGGAGAAGGAGGAGGACGTTTTCGACGTGAGCAGCTCGGCAATACCTCGAGAACTCGATTTTACTTTTCGACGTGCACCTTTCTTGCCAGAGGAAGAGGAGCAGCGGCAGCAGCGCAGCAAGAACAACAGCAGCGAGAACAGCTTGATGATGCAACGACGACGGTTGAAACGACTCTAAAACCAAAGAGGAAGACAAAGAAACAACTGAAGGATGACGAATTCATAGCGAACGTCCTCGTCCCGGGATTGCGACGATTTTACGCCAAGTTCAAACATTTAAACGTGCCAAAAGGTTACGCGTTTAGTAAAGACGGGGAAGAGGAGGAGGAGGAGGAGGAGGAGGAGGAGGAGCAGACGCCGCGTTTATTTGGTCGCGCGGTGCATAATTTTCGAGTTCGACGCGGTCGAGAGAGTTTAACCGAAGCGCAATTGAAGGCGTTGGACGCGGTCGGCGCGGAGACCGGGGAGAGGTTTGTTTGGGACGCGGACGAGTTCGTTTTTGAGAAGCAGATTGTGCCCGGATTAGTTTTGTTCAAGGAGAGGTTTGGTCATATGAACGTGCCGCACAAATACTGCGTGGATGGAGTGGATGTGAAGAGCAGCGAGAACGAGGCGTTACGCAAACCTTATTTGAAAGATTTCTCGCTCGGCGCGAAAGTCAACGACATGCGCGCGAAAGGAACGTACATTTTGCACCAACCGCAAAGATTAGAAACGTTAGCATCTCTTGGTTTTGTTTGGGATGACGACCAGTTTCGGTTCGAGGAAATGCTCGTCCCCGCGGCGGTGGCATACCGCCAATATTGCAAGCGAAAACTCGTCGAAAACTACTCTGCAGAAAGAAAAAGGTTCCCGAAGAAAATGTTCACGCGGAAACATTTCAAGTTTGTGTTACCATGGACGGCTGTGATTACTGCAGTGGAGCAAACAACAACGACCAAAGAAAACAACGACGTCGACGACAAAGAAGAAGAAAAAGAAGAAAAAGTTGACGACAAAAGTGAGGAGCAAAACCTCCGCGATATTCCAGAGTTTCAATCGCTCCTCCGCGAGAGGCCGTATTTGGACGGATACGCGCTCGGCAACGTCGCTCGTTGCGCTCACCGCGAACATGAAAGACAAAGTAAGACAATGAAAGAAGTATCAGACGACGACGACGACGACGACGACGAAAGCATAAATCGATCCATGGGCTGGTTAAAGACGGCGACGGTGACGCAACCTCCTAGAAAGGCCCAGCCGAAACAAGAACACGCCATAAACCAAACGACGAAAAAGAAGAAACTGTTCATCGACGGAAGAGCGGAAAGGATTCTCCGAATGTTGAAAACTCTCGGCGCCGTCTTTGACGAGGAGAAGGATGTGATACTAACAGACTCATTCGAGGAGCGAGACAAAGTAGGAACAAGACAAAGGAGAAGGAAAAAAAAGAAAGAAATCGAAAAATCCCTTCCCCTCTAAACTTGGGCGTCCCAGGGGAATAGCTTCATTTAATTTCACTTAAACAAACGACTTCAAAAATAAGAGCACACACGCACAGAAGCGCGAGAAATAAAGATGAACGTGAACGCAGATAAAGTCGAGCAAAACGCGCTCAAACGAGCCGGCGACGTCATACTGGACGTCTACGACGTGAAAAATTAGCACATCTTTCAAAAGAGAGACGTCCCGAGAGATCAGCTTTCGTTTTTGTTTGAAGACGTGAGCAATATTTTTCATTAGATACAAAAATACTAGTTACTAAGTTTTCTTTCACAGGACAAGCCAACCGTACCAGTCGCCCATGGACTCGTCGTCCCGAGCAAGACAGACTTCATACGTCGCTTTAACGAAATCTCCAGCGGATTTTTCGAAGGTTTTACCGAGCTCGATTGGCAAGGCGTCGTCGTTGCAGGTACGAATACATTACGAGCGTTTTTTTTTGATTGACCTTTGACTGCTTCTTCTCATTCTCAAAGGGGGTGCGGTATTACACGCCTTGACGCCCAACTTACACTCGATGTCTAACCAAAACGCGGACATAGATCTGTTCTTGTATGGTTTGTCCGACGCGCAAGCGCGAGAGATGATCAAGCGTCTCTTTGAAATCGCCAAGAATCAAAAAGGGTGCAAATCGCCCTCGACGAAACCGTGCGTCTTGAGAACGCAACACACGGTGACATTTGTTTTTGCGTTTCCTCATCGAAACGTCTCTGTCATTTTGCTCTCCACGACGACGCGCCGCAAGTGGTACAGTGTTTTGATGTAGACTGTTGTGGATTTTACTACAACGGGAAAACCGTGAAGTGTACGGTTCGTGCCGCATTGGCGTTGCGAACCCGATGCAACGTAATGGTGGAAGAGAAGCGAACGCCGGCTTACGTGCAACGTCTCTTGAAGTATGTTAGAAGAGGCTACTCGATCGCTGTTCCAGGCCTGAAATGGGACGATAACGAAGAAACGCGTCGCATGTGGACGAAAAAGAGAAAATCAGATGAAACGCAGCCCATTCGCTACTACTACTCAGGTGGTGAGTGTGCAGGTGGTGAGTGTGATGAGTGTGATAAGTACGATTATTTTGAGGCCACACAGATGGACAAGCTATTGCTCGCGTGTAAAGCTGGGCGCAAAGTTTTCACTCCCGAAATTGATCGAGGCGAAGATACGTATCCTATGCTTAAGCGTCTCTATCCAAACATCAACCCAGGTCATGCAATCCAGACTCGTCGCTCAAAGTTTCCGCCGCGCCTTCAGAACACGAAAGAATTGGCTTTGTTATATTTTTCCGAGCCTCCAGAGGAGCTCGAAGATGAGTACGATTTCGACATGTTTAGGTTGCCCCTGGGGCACTTCAACGACCTCGTCGCTTGGAAAGCTGACGGCTTCCTTTCTGCGAAGAAGAAAGATAAAGGACGCGTCGAATTCCAAATCGGCGGCATACCCACCGGCAGAGCTGAGCTTTTGAACGAAAAACAAGGCCCGCTGTTTAATATTCCAAAAGATGAGCACAACGAGTATCAAGAACCGCCGAGGTTGGAGGTGGTCAATCGAGGCGTGCGCATCATGCTCGCCGAGTTCGCCCCCGGGAACGCGCCCCCTGGTTCATCGGCGAAGGATCCAATCGTGTTGTGAATAGCAAACGAGAAGATAAAGTTACAGACACAGGCCTCGTTCTAAAAGAGGAATTAAATACGTTTAAAAAGCAAATCTCGAGATCACCGAGGAAGAAGGAACAGATCTCTCCCCTCCCCACGCGCACGCTTTCGTTCAGAAGCGACGACTTCTAAGCGCGCTCTTATGCGAGAGTCCCTTACCGCGCGCAGCAATATTTCGAGTATTTTTGTGAGACATTTCTCCTCAGAACGAGGCTGTCCCTCTCTTTGGGGACAAAAAAATCATAATCATGACGTTCTTTTCCGGCTTTACCTTTACTTTCCTCGTCGCGTTTACCCATTTCCCGTTATTTTGTTTGTACGTCGTTTGGTTTAAGAATGGTCTCATGCGTTTTGAAGCGGCGAGGGAGGCGTTGGTGAAGCGAGGCGTCATAAAAAGATCATCACGACAACAACGGGGGAAGAGCAGAATTCGGGGAAACGCAGCAACCGCATTGGAGAGGAAGAATAACGACGACATCATCGCAGAGCAAACGGAAGAAGAAAAAGAAAAAGAAGAAGACGAAGAAGACGAAGACGATGAAACTTATTTGTACCCGGAAAGACTGATGCTCCCGCACGTTTTCCCGTCCGTGTGTTTGCAATTAGTCATAGACGGGGCCAACGACTCCAACGATCAGGTGACTGAATCCATCGATTCGTTGTGTTTCGTCCATTGGCCGAGAGATTTACTCGAAGTGCACGTGCTCGATTTAAGCTCGGTGAGAACGATGGACGACAGCAGTAGCAACACGACCACCTCTACCACGGGGACGAACGGTACGTTTGAGAACGCGGCGGTGAAGTGTGCGACGAGATGGAGAGAACGCGGCGTCATGTGCGACGTGTTCAACGTGAGCGAGTTCGAGAAAAGTAGTGCGAGCGGCGGGTCTTTGTTTCGGACGCCGAGCGGGAATTTGGAAGCGAATGAGATGACGCGCAATAATAGTAGTAGCAGTAATAGTATTAATAATAGTAACAATAAAAGGAACGATATAGAACAAGGTGAAAGTGGAACGGCGTCCTCGAGCGGACGAGAAGAGAGGTCGCACAAAATCGTCAGCTTTGGCAACGCGCTGGAAAAAGGACGATTGAAAACGCGTGCGGAAATTATCGTACCGTTTACGAAAGATTATTTGCCAGACCCGGAGTATTTAGAGCACATTATCCCGTCGTTTTACGTGCGAAATACGTCCTCTTCCGCGGCGTCGAATTCGATGAAGAAGAAGTACGGAGGTTCCTCGGGCGGTTATTTACAAACGAGAGATTTGCGCATCGCGTGCGTCGTACCGAACGCGAGATTTGAGAATAGTAACTTACAAACCAACACGTGGTTTGGTGTTCGGGCTAGATGCTCGAAACAAACGTCAATGACTACGATATGTGCGGAAAAATCTGGATGCGCGTTGTCCAACGCCATTCCAGGAACGGCGTTCGCGTCGAGCGCGCTGAAAACAATCGGCGGCTGGGATACTCGCGTGAACGGCGCAGTACCAGTAGCAGATGCCGGTATGCGCGTGTGGTTGCACGGTCTGAAAGTTGCGCTACCGCTAAGCTCAAAATCGTCACCGTCTGCTTCGCGACGAGAAGTGTTATCGGTTCGCGTGCCCGGTAATTTCGCAAACTATTGTGCCAAGACATACTACGAACATCGAAATTACGCGAGTTTTACGCACAAACACGCCGTAAATTGTTTGTTAGAAGCCAATTGGGTCGTTACGAACGATGCACAAAGATCAGTAGCATCAAAAAGTGGCGTGAATATGAGTAGCGGCGCGATGATGCAGGGTATCGACGAGAACGAAACAAACGACGTCGCAACCAGCGCGCGAAAGAAAGCGGCGAAGAAGTACGCCGCGTTTCATGGGTTAACGCACCAAGTGTTGAGTACTCTGTTGTCTTTTTGGTGTTTATTAGTTTTACCGACGGCATTTCTCAAAGAAATTTGGCTCGGCAACGCCGCTTACGTCGGAGGTAATGTCAACGCGAACGTTTTGATTTGGTTGGTGTACATCTTGCCGTGTCTCTCGGAAAGATTGTTCGATCTTGCGTTCGCTTTGAAAGCGACGCCACAGTTACCGGGCGAGAAGAATAGATTCTTGACTAACTTCGCGTTCGCGTTCTTGGCTAATTTAGCGACATTACCGGCGAAATTTGCTGGATGTTTTGTTGGGTTGACTTTACCGCTGAGGAAAACCTTCCGAGGCGATAAGGATGAATCGACCACGCCGTTCGCGGTGGCAGTTTTCGAGACGGCAGTTTCGTGCACCGCGTGGTGGAATTGCGTCAAAATTATTGCCTGGACGGTCGAAGAAACGTTTAGCGAGTTTTACTTCACCTCCGTGGTGATGTTGTTGTGCATCGGATTCGCTGGTTTGATTTCGGGTACCGCCACGGTGAACATTTTGAAGCAGTTTTCAATCATTAAGAACGACATCAAACGAAATGGGGTGACCGCGGTGACGAAGAAAAAAATGAGTTTAAAAAATTTGAAGAAGCATTTACGCATGCGCCCTCCGAAAGCGAGCGGAGAGGAGAAGCAAGGTTTGTTAGCCTCGCAAAGAGCGAAGGAAGAGGAGGCGTTGCGCAAGAAGAAATCCGCAGCGGCGCGCGTGGATTTAGATGTTCCTTTAGAAGGTGTCATCGTCAACGCGCCATCATCGTCGGTAGACGACGGAGAAGACGACTTGTTGTTACAAATAGGCGCCGTTAAATCGTCGAATAAATCGAAACAACAACGAGCGGTAGATAAAGCGAGCGCTTCTTCTTCGGCGCCGGAATCGAGAGGCGGTCAAACTGCTTTAGGCACGGTACAGTCGCAGCCGGGATCTGCATACGGGCGCGAAATCATGCACTCGTTCCAAACGGACGGTCGAGTGTATCAACAGCCCGGGCGTACCTCGGGCGATGGGTCTTCACATGCTGGCGGAGTTGGTGGTGGCGGCGGCGGCGGCGGGTACGATAACTACCGCACCTTGAGCGGTAGTAGCAAACCGAACGCCTACGCGCCAGTTTCCGATGTCTTTGCGCAACGTGCGGCGATTAAAGCGTACAAGAAGATGCGCCAACACGACTTTGACCTAGACAAACACTCTCAAGCGGACACGCGCTCGATGCTTTCGAACCAATCGGAAGGGAATTTGCCCTCGCACCTTCGATTCGGTTCGGAAAATTCCCAAGCGTTTGACTCACAAATCGATATGTTTGACGAGCAAGGGAATTACATAGGTAACGTCGGTACTGGTGGGAGTAACATCGATCCGATGTTTGTTCCAAAAGATAGCGAATACGCATCGAGCTCTGATGATGATTCTAATCGCTCCGACTCCGACGATTCCAACGACGACGACCACCACCACCACCACCAAAACCGTCGCAGAAGCGGTAGGCGATCGAACGAAGCTTCCCCGCATCGCGTCCGAAGAACTTCGTCCAAGACAAAGTCCACCGCCGCTACCGACGACAGCGCGTACGTCGGGGGCAAAGTCAACACCGCCGGCTTAGCCATGGAGAAAAGCAGTCCTCCGGGGGCTAAAACGGATATTATGAACACGAGTAGTGGTGGCGGGAAATCCGTCATGTCTCGCATCAAAACTTCGAGCGCGAATGCCTTGGCGAACCTCGGCAAATCCAAAAGTAAAGACGAACTGATGAGTAGTAGCGCGACAAAGAACAACGAACAGTCAACCCAGCGCTCCCCGCGCGCCGCGTTTGGTGATTTCGTCCAACCGAACCTCGGTAAGATCTCCATCAAAGCGAACGGCATGGGACGGAAACCTCCCATCTCGCCCAGGATACAAGACATCGATCAAGTCTACGACGACGCTTTACCGCAAAGCGTTTAATAAAAGTTAAACGAATGGCCATGCGTACTATGTATTACGACGAAGCTTTACCGCAAAGCGTTTAAAAGTTAAACGAATTGCACGTAATAATATGTATTTTTATAAACACCACCGCTTTATTTAACGTATTCCTACATCAACTCTACACCTAC
>Ga0209091_10002915_pt1 | contig 14037 bp, 18 predicted proteins | sample ArcticOcean_MG_C_6_FD_187438 | JGI IMG/M metagenome (GOLD analysis project Ga0209091, IMG submission 187438) | Marine microbial communities from western Arctic Ocean - ArcticOcean_MG_CB8_128 (SPAdes) (version 2) | ecosystem: Environmental > Aquatic > Marine > Oceanic | place: Arctic Ocean...
GGTAAGGTCAGATTTTGTCAATCCGCCTGTCGTTTTCATTGCTGTTCCGTGAAACACTTCAGCTCTTGATCCAAATGTTTGCATTTATATTACCCTGATATTTATTTTTTTGTGTATACATATAAACCACCACCAAGTAATATAAGCAATAGTATAACCAATAATATTAATATGAGTGAAACCCCGCTTTCTTCATCTTCTTCTTCGACGCCATCGTCTAATTCTTCACCATCTTTTAATGTTTCATATACATCTTCTTCAAAATCACTTCTTTCTTCCTTTATATCATCAACATCGTTATCGTTACTATCAACATCCGATGGTGTATCATCTGTCAAATCCGAATAACAATTCGATAATTTCGAAACGTATTTTAGTTTTTCCTTATCTGTACAGTTTATAGGATTTAAACAGTAATCACACGGGGTACCCGACTTACATTTACAACATTGATCTAATGCATTTTTTGGTGTATTTATATCGTTAGATAAAACTTTGAACCCAGATTTACACTGATCTTCGCTCACAGGTTGACACCCTTTAATATCTGTATCAAATATAGATTGGTCAGATACAGTGCAACCTTTCATATTACATTACGCACGGAAAATATTTCGAATTGCCGAAATTGATATAGTATCACTGGTTTTATTACCAGTTGGTATTTGATTTTTTAACCGTTCGTCACGTAAAACTTCGGCTGATAAAATTGATTTGTGTCCTTGTAGAGCAATCATAGCCTGTTCCACTGATGGGTATCCGGGTGTATCCCCATAAACCAATTTCTTTACGTGTACCGTTCGTTTTTGTCCCGATCTATGTGCCCTCCCAATAGCTTGTAATTCAGTGGCAGGATTCCAACACGGTGCAGTAAAATATATACGCGACGCACACTGAATATTCAAACCTTGACCACCCGCTTTCACCTGTATAATAAAAACACTATTTTGTGGTGCTTCATTGAACATTTTCAATTGTTTTTCTCTATCCTCTTTAGAAACAGACCCATCTATACGAAATACGGGACACGTCAGGTTTTCACGTATATAGTCCATTTCCTGTTTGAATTGACAAAACACGAGTGTTTTCTCATCCGGGTGTTCTGAAATGAGTTTAAACAACGTTTCCATTTTCTTAGACCGACCTTCCCAAAACTCAGGTATTTCATCGCGTTTCTTTGCAATACCATTGATATACATTTGTGGGTAAATCATACTTTGACGCGCACGTAACAAACACTCGAAAATTTCCATGTTATGCATATTCACATTTACAGCAGTTCTGAAAATGTCTTTGATCATCTCTTGTGATTCAATAAACGCACATTTGTATAATTCGCGTTCTTCCGGATACATTTCAAGTTCAACGTTTTCAAATTTACACTCGGGTATTTCAAGCATGGGATTATCTTCCTTGGTTCGGCGTAATAAATAGAGGTTTTTCACTTTGGTCGTCATACCTTGTACGAGCTTTCGATCAACCCCAATGAATGTACACAAAGTCACGAAATCTTTCATTGAATTGAACACGGGTGTTCCCGATAGAATCCATCTAAGATCGGCGTGGAGTTTACACGCGGCTTTAAACTTAGACGAACTCGGGTTACGAATTTCGTGACCTTCATCTAAAACGATCCGCCCCCACCTTATCCTATGTAACATCATGGCTTTTTCCGTAAGGAGTGAGTATGGGGCTACAACAACATCAGATTTGAGTAGGTCGTCGGGGTCTTGTGTTCGATCCGACCCATCGTATATAAACACGTTTAGGGAAGGTGCAAATTTCGCAATTTCCTTCTCCCATTGTGTGACTATAGATTTTGGTACGACGATGAGTGTATTCTTTTTTACGTTTCCGAGTATTGTCGAAATGATCTGTATCGATTTTCCCAAACCCATTTCGTCACAAAGGAATCCACCTTTTGGCCCTCGGTCTAGATTTTCCATGGAAATTAACCACGATACACCCTTTTTTTGGTGTTGGTACAGTTGACCATTGAGTAAAGACACGGCACGTTTATATTGTTCTTCCATTTTATAGTCTATTTTTTGTGATTGGTTTACGTTAACTTAGGTTATATTTAATAAGTGTTGATTGTTTGGGGGTACACCCTTTATTCATTCTATATATTACACGTTTTCGAGCTTGTTCGAATAAAAATTTGGGGTTTTGTTTATTTTTTATATAACGTTCATGACGCGTGTGAGACTTAACATTTAAACACGTTTTTAATTTATAATTACTTTGACTTCCCCAATTTTGTTTAAGGTCGGCGTATATTTCATCAGCTTTCTTTTCGACAACATTAAAGACGTATATACTCGAGTATCCTATAGTATCATTTACACTCCATCCGGAAGTTAAAAGTTTTTTAATTTCTTTGTATTTTACCGGGTCACAATTGATTTTGTAATCTAATAGAGTCAACCATCTTTCTATACCATGACATACGTGATACGTTTCGTTTAAAAAAATAAGATTTATATACGGGTTTTCATATTGAATATATTTTTTGTATAAATTATCATTTAGTTGGTCTTGTGTAACTGTTCTGTGTATAGGAAATCCGTCCTTACCTATTTTTAAAGTACTTTTACCTACATACCAAGTCCCTAAATTTTCATTTTCTAAAATAAAGATGGTATTCATATATTATAATAAGAAAAAGTTTGTCACTTTTTGCGATTACCCAAAAAAACTTTTTTTTATTATATACAAAGTATCTCCTTGAGAAGGATGTTCGATTTCAAATATAATTTTTCTTTTTAGTAATCAGTAAAAGTGACAAACTTTTTATTTATATACTATATGTTTTATATATCATTTTAAAGAGTATAATGTTAAATATTCTTGAGAATGTATTGATACTTTTATTAATTTTTTTTACCTTTAGTGTTATATACAATAGTGGCAATTTGTACTACAAGTGTTATAGTTTCAGCTTTTGCTATAGTGTCTAAATAATATTCAATGTGTTGTAGACTAAAATCATGTGAGTTTACAAGATCAACACAGTATGGTATAAACCTCGTTGATGCCGTTCGAAATTTATTTGTTCTTAGTTTTATAGTTCGTTTTCCTATTATATATGATACACGTGTAACGCGATTCAATTTCATTCAACTTATATATTATACACCAGAAATCTTTATCCATATTCAATATAATCGTCATCTGTGTCTGTAGATATTGGACAATCTGGTCTGACAAGTTCCTTTTTCTTACGTGTCTTTTTTGGTGGTGGATCATCTATACCATATTCTCTATGATATAATACCTTCTGCCAAAAGTCTTCCATAATAGGTAAATTTGTTGCAAACCATTCTCGGTCACGTTTCACGTTTGTAACTATAAATTCTTCTGGTTTAGGCCAATTTGTTTCGGCTGGTTTATATTGTATGAAATCTGCTTCTTCCAAATCTAAAATGTCCATACACAATTGTAACTGTGGCATATAGTGTTCGGGAACACTATCATCTATGGCACGCATCATGGGACACTTAATTTCTACAAGTTTGTTACTCTCGGATATTCCATCGGGTGATCCACCCAAAAATGGGTACTTCGGGTGTGGACACAACCCTAATTCGTGTACGACTTCCCCGTGTCTCTGTTCGTACAAAATACGTGCCTCATCTTCATATTTTTCCCCGTGTCTAGTTGCTTCGTTACCAAAAAATGGTTCACCTTTCCCACATTTTTTTAAAAGAAGTTGGTGTGGTGTTTCATATTTATTTACACCTATAGCCGACGCCGCATCTGAAGCCGTAAGCATACCCATTCTAAGATTCAACCACTCTTGTGATTTTTGTGGTGCATATTCAAAATCCAACCACTTCCGTACATTTGGGTGCATATTAACTAAATATTGTATATCACTTTTAAGCCTGTTTTTCCTCTTCGCGTGCGAGACGTAAACGTTCACGTAAAACACGGACAGTTCCTATAACTGCGATATTTCGTCGCGTACATTCTTCAATAAGTTCATCTTTTAACATGTGTGATAACTTAGGTCGTTTAATAACCTCGTCCTTTTGGTATGTATTAGCACGTGATGTAAGTGTTCTTTTAATCACGATGTTCTCTTCGGACGAAGACTCATCGGGGTCTTCCAGTGGTGGTAAATCGGAATAATCTGGTGACGGTGGTGGTGGTTTTCTAAACAGTAATTTCAATACTAGTATAGTACTGATAAGACCACTCGCAATGTATAAATATTTTCTCATAATTATACATTTTAAAAGGGTCTATTGTTTAAGTATGGTTCATTTGGAGGAGGACCGGGTGGTGGAGGTGGTGGGTAAAAGAATCGTTTTGCCGCATGCTGTTCGGCTTGTTTTTTGTTCTTCGCATTCCCACGACCCAAAAATACGTTATCGACATAGACGTCGATATAAAAAATACCATTTTCGTGATTTAAAACACGGTATTCGGGTAACGAAAGGTTATTGGTTTGACAGTGACGCATGAGGTGATCCTTGAAGTTATCATCAATCATAATCGAGTTCATATTAACGTATTCAGGGTTCATGTATATAGTCAAAATAAACTGTTTTGCATGAAGTAACCCAAGATCCATGTATATCGCACCCACGAGTGCCTCGAAAACGTCTTCAAGAATTTTAGGGTTCTTGAACCATTCGTTACGCATACCCTTTTCGTCCATTTGAACCCAATTATATAAACCAAGTTTAGTTGCAATATCGGCTAACGTTTCACCTCTTACGAGTTTTGTACGCGCTTTAGTAAGGAACCCCTCTTGCCTATTTTCATATCGATCGAATAAAAATTTCGTAATGACAAAACCTAATACGGAATCACCGATAAATTCGAGAGTTTCAAATGATCCCTCTAGAGATTCATCTTCTTTGAGTATGGATTTATGTCTAAAAGCTTTTTGGTACAAATCTAATTTAGTTATTTTTGTACCAACAAGTAATTCTACAGATTGCCTGTCAATTAACATGGTTTATATATAGTATGTATGTATTTTTTAAGCCGTTTCGACTGGCTTACTGTAATGTGGACTCAAGTACTTTTGCAAATTCAAAAACGTGACTTGGGTTTCAGCTGGTGGTTCGAGCAAATCACGCAACTTATCGTCGAGTACCAAAACGCGACCGTTGTCTGGATGCTTCAACCCCTTGTCGTTGACGTACTTGTTAATAGCTCGCGTGACGGTACTTCTAGAGACCAATTCACCTTCTGGCAATTCCAAAAACACACGAAGCTTTTCGGAGATGACTTGCTTGCGGTTAAACCCGTTGTTTTCGGCGCGCTTAGCCGCCTTTTCCCCGTTTGGGTCGTCTTGTTTCGCCTTAACCTTTCTGACGATTTTAGAGAGCGTTTTGATATCGTTTCTGAGAGCGGTGATTTCTTCGAGTACGGATTCAATAGACATTTTATATATTACTTATGCCATCAATCTTTAAGTCTATTTTTTGAACGATAGATATGTACTGAGAACAAGTAGAATAATTACCGTCGATGACATAAATTTAAAAAGATTATCTATACGCATGGGATATAGATACCCAAACCCATATGGTTGTCTGGGGTATAAATCATTACCTGGAGCTGGACATCCACCAGCACAACATTTTGTTTTACATGGAATTATGTACCCCTTTTTACGAGTACCACACGTTTGCTCATTATGTGGGTATGGTGTATCATAATCAGCATAACATCGACATGTATCTTCACACTCCATATTTATTATATACGTTATATAATAATGGACGAGAATATTTACTCGGAAACTGCGGTTTCGAAATTCATGAATAAAAATTTATTTTTTGGTGATCCAGTTTTAAAGAAATATTACGAACAGGATGAATTAAAAAAATTTAGAAATCGTGTAAATCGTGTGCATTCAAAGGAGTCATTTGAAAAAATGGCCTACGTTGTTGTTACCGATTCTATACGTGATATTATATATGAAGTGATAAGCGAACTTACGGTTTTTTTAAAACCAATGGGTGATATTATCATTAGTGGTGGTGAAGCGTTCAACGTATACATGGACCGTAACGATAAGGTCATTACGAGTGATATAGATACCAAATTTGCACCCCGTATGAAACCGGATGAAAAGTATTTCGGTAAATTACAAGCTGTTAAACTTCTTTTATGGAATAGACTCGGTGAAATATCAAAGAAGATAAATATTCGCGTTCGCGATCGTATTTTATCAAAAAAGAGTAAAATTGGTAAATTTATAGGGTTACGGTTTGGTGAGTCTGGTCCTTACGTAACGCGTCGATACAGTTTGATAAAGAAACAAAAAGGTAGTAAAAATAATCAACCATCAAAACGTAACGTATTTATTGACGTTGAATTATTTACACTCGATTTAAAAGTTCGATGGTATTCACCAGAGAAAAAACGCATTATGCCTATTAATCTAGGGGGTATTTTGGATATTGCATTTATGCGTCCAAATGAATTTGGGTATGAAGTTATTCAAACGCGTAAAAAGGGTGTTACTTACCGTAATCAAACTACAAACAAAACGGTTATTAATAATAAGATATATGTCGCGGGTAAGGCATTTTTAACCGACGATATATACATCATGCAAAAACTTGGTCTTCGACCAGAGAAGAAAGACAAGGATCGTCAACGTATGGTAAAATTAGCCCGTATTATAACTAAAAAACCAATCAAGGCATCGGAACCCATGGAAAATATATTAAAAATGGTACATAAAAAACCTAAAACACCAGCAAAGAAAGTTACATACGTTAAGAGTGTAAATATACAAAAAGCCAAACGTGTTGATCCTTCTAAATACGTTAAGTATACGTCAAAACCATCCAGAGATAAATTATCAAAACAAATCGTGTATGGTTTGGATTCATCAGTAAATACACTTAATATACCAGGGTTTAAACAATCAAGTGGTGCAAGTCGTTTTAACACAAACTCACTTACATGGAAACCCAATACGACTCACTCGTACATAAAAAATGAATATGATTTCAGGCCAAATAGTACGACGAGTATAAATTTACCAAAAAATATCAAAATGGAAGAAACACTCTATGGATTTAAACCAAATAGAGATAAATGGGTACCAAAACCAATCCTCGAAAAATCAGCAATGATACCATTTATTGGGTTAAAGAATTGAGACCAATACAATATACAAAATGATTTACGATACTCTCTCAAAAGGCGAAGATGGATTATACCATTCTCGAGCATTAAACGACGATAATAAACGATACTTTGTTCAGTTGGACGGTGTCACTGTATCTGATGTTGACCAGGAAACAGGTGAAGTATCATTCGAAGTTACAGGTGAAGACAACCAGGCCAAGGTCGAATCTGTTCACGTTATCAATCTTCAGTCTGCATCTGAAAATAGTAAGACGTGGTTCGGCAAAGAACTTCCAGAGAAGACGATTTCGGGTGCATATACCAGAAGTGAAAATCTCGAAACTGATCGTATTTCCGCAACACGTGTTTTCGATCACGCGAAGGAAAGTGTTGAATTTAGTTCAGTCACAGTCGGGATGTCATGTACAGCACTCGTGGAATTTTCTGGACTTTGGTTTGCGAAGAAAGCGTTTGGTCCATCTTGGAATATTGTCCAATTAAAAATTCACCAAGAAAAAATCCCAGAAGCAGAGGTTGAGGTTGAAGAAGAAACATACCCAGACCAATACATGATCCAGGATTCAGAATAAAAAAAATTGTTGATAGTATATAAAGATGATGAAGATTAAGATGAACAAAGTCTCTCCAAGACAGGTATTTATTGCCATCGCCATTGCGACCGTAATCTACCTCATGTTCTCCAATAACAAAAAATCCATGTACTCCGTTGAGGAAACTATGTATGCCCCATCAGGGTATGGCGCCGATGTCGGTCCATCCGAACCAGGAACAGCGTGTGAAATGAAGGCTGGTACCGGTCTTGCGTCGTCCCTCCTCCCACGCGAAGTTGCTTCCCAAGAAGACTTTGGTGAATTTGCCCCAGAAGATATTCTCGCCGGTCAAAATTTTCTCGAACCAAGAGCCCAAGTTGGGTTCCCAGAAACGGTCAGTGGTGCTCTCAGAAACGCCAACCAACAAATCCGCGCCGACCCACCAAACACCAAGGAACCATTTGTGTGGAACAACTCTACCATTGCTTCCGATACCATGCGTAGACCATTGTGTTAATTAATTTAAAGAATACAGGTATAGTTTATATATAAAATGTCTCAGGTTAATCCTACAGACGAACTCTCGAACAGCGTCTCTAAGTTGGTTGAATTAAACAAGCAAATTACAGAAGCCCGTGAAGATATTAAGGTCTTAACACAGGCCGAAAAGTCTCTCAAATTACAAGTTAAAAAACTCATGACCGATAATGGTCTCGATGTAATTAACCTTAAAAAAGGTAAAATTTCGGTTCGTAAAAGTTCCAGAAAAACGGGGTTAAATAAGACCTCAGTCAAGGAAGGACTTGTTTCTTTTTACGAAGGAAACGAACAACAGGCCGAATTGGTATTAAAGGTTATACTCGATAGTTTACCAGTAAAAGAATCTACTTCACTCGCTCTCACGGGAATCAAAGAAAAGAAACAAGAATAATGGTTTGGAGTCAATACGTCTACGAAGCCACACACGGCAATGAAGCCTATAATAGCGATAATGATCAGGAAGTCAATATCGATGAACCTCTACATATAAACGATTGGGAAGAAGTACACCATGAACATCTTCGTTATATGTGGGGGATACTACAACAGTATCTACACGATGCAGTTATGTCACACCTTATTTTAAAATTTGCAAACTACGATGAATTTGTCGAGTTTTGCTTTTATAACTCCGAATACGGATCTTAGATAAATATGTAATGAATATGTATACACAAACATGCTCCCAGATATCACATCCCAAAAAGTCGCCATCCCAGCCGCTCTTTTTTTAGCGCTCAGTCCAGGTATTCTTCTCAGAACAAACGGTTCCAAAGTCGCATTGAGAGACGGTCTCACTGGCAGAACCGCGGTCATGTTCCACGCCCTTGTCTTCTTCCTCACATTCTCTCTCGTCGCGAAAGCCATGGGTCTCGTCCTTACCAAGACAGATCTTCTCGTGACTACGTCTCTCTTCCTCGCACTCAGTCCAGGTATGCTCTTGACTCTCCCACCAGGCTCCAAAGGTGTCTTTATGTCGGGACAAACTGGTGTCCCAGCAGCCTTGGTCCACGTGTTGGTATTCGCGGTTGTCTTCGCTCTTTTGCGAAAGCAATTTCCTCAGTTCTATTAAGTGACATGTCCTATGAGTATCTTATTATAGGGCCAGGTGCCATGGGTATATTTTCCATGTTAGGATACCTTAAAAGTGTTGAAAACACGATTAAATATGTCAAAGAGTACTCAGGTGCTTCAGCGGGTGCTATTATATGTACTTTCTTAGCACTTGGATATTCAGTAGAAGAAACATTATATAAATTACTCGAACTTGATCCAAGTAAACTCGTTAAACTTAATTTAAAGTGTTTTATAAACTCGTATGGTTTGATTGACTTGAAACCTGTACGTCAGCAGTTAGTTAATTTATTAGAATCAGATCCAACTTTTTCGGAAATAGATAAAACCTTATATATATCGGCTTTTTGTGTAAATACATCAAGGACCGAATATTTTTCTAAATATACACACCCCGATATGAAAGTCATAGATGCCATATGTATGAGTATTGCGGTCCCGTTCATATTCTCTTCGTATAGGTATAATGATATGGTATATGTAGATGGTGGTACATTAGAAACGTTACCTACCGCGCCATTTCTCGATAAGAAATCGCATAAGATTTTGTGTATACGAATGAAAATGGAAACACAATTTGTAGAAGAAATAAAGAATCCTAAACAGTTTGCTGAAGCACTTGTTTCATCAACTTTAAATAATAGAAAAAATAATGACATAGAAAAAAGTACGATTATCGATATAGATATAGGTCAGGTCGACGTATTTAATTTTAACATGTCGTATGAAGATAAATTTCAAATGTATACAAAAAGCATATCGCTATAACTTTTTTGTTGAGTTATATCAATATGGATGCGTGTGACCCAGGATTAGATATTAGTAATCTTAGAACACTTATTAAACAAAATGCGGGTATAGACCTAAAATTGTCAAAAAATCAAATATGTGACGTGTACTCATTAGTCCAGGGTGGTAAACTTCCGTTACCACCACTAATTTTGAGTAAAGATGGATCGTATTTAGTTGATGCTAAATCACCATTAACACGTAAGGATTTTGATACGTTTTTCAGTTCGACATCTAGAGTTAGTGAAATACGAAGAATTGCAAAGAAAGTGGGTGTTGTGCGTCATGCCGATAAGAGACTTACGAAGCAACAACTCACTGATATAATTGGTAGACGTTTACACTCTATGAACGTACACGAACCGGTTAAATTAAGATCTGTTCAAAAGAAACAAATTGAGAAAAACGCGTTTAATAACCTGAACGTGAACCGACTCAACAACAATTTGAACAATGGGACCCGACTCAATAACAATTTGAACAACGGGAACCGTCTCAATAACAATTTGAACAATGTAAACCGTGTGAACAATGTAAACCGTGTGAACAATGTAAACCGCGTGAACAATAACGTCAATCGAGTGAACAATAACGTCAATCGAGTGAACAATAGTGTAAACCGCGTGAACACAGTAAATAACTTGAGTTCTAAAATAAAAAAGAACGAAAAACCACGGTTTTTAAACGGGGGTAATATAAAAACGTCTACAAACAACAAACCAAAATCAAATATAAAAGCGTTTACAAGTAAAAAAACAAAAAGACCATCATTTTTAAATAAAAGTTTTATACCAACGAACACAATCAAACCAAAAAATGGGTATATTTTCAAGACCGGGAATAAGGGGACAGGTATGTATATAAATAATAAGGTGATCCAGGGTCCAGCAGGTCCTCCCGCACCTACCCCTGCTCCTGCTCCTGCTCCTGCTCCTGCTCCTGCTCCTGCTCCTGCTCCTGCTCCTGCTCCAGTACCAAACAAACCAAACAATATTGTAAACAAACCAAATAAACCAAACAATATTGTAAACAAACCAAATAATAATAATAAAAATGAATTGAATAGAGAAGCAGAAGCAAACCGTTTGGCGAAGGAAAAGGCGAACCAAAATGCTAAGAATGAAGCAAACCGCGAGGGAAAAGAATCAAAACGTTTATTTATTGAGGCACAAGAGAAAAAAGAAGCAGACCGTTTGGCAAGGGAAAAGGCGAACCAAAATGCTAGAAACGAAGCAAAACGTTTGGCGAATAGAAAAGCGGAAAATAATCGTTTAGCGAAGGAAAACGCGAATAGAAAAGCGGAAAATAATCGTTTAGCGAAAGAAAAGGAGAACCAAAATGCTAGAAACGAAGCAAAACGTTTGGCGAATATAAAAGCGGAAAATAATCGTTTAGCGAAGGAAAATGCGAATAGAAAAGCGGAAAATATTCGTTTAGCGAAAGAAAAGGAGAACCAAAATGCTAGAAACGAAGCAAAACGTTTGGCGAATATAAAAGCGGAAAATAATCGTTTAGCGAAGGAAAATGCGAATAGAAAAGCGGAAAATATTCGTTTAGCGAAAGAAAATGCGAATAGAATAGCTAAAGAAAAAGCGGATATAAAAAAGGAAACTATTCAGCGTTTGAGGAATGGTTATAATGCAAATAACGTCATATCTCAGAAGATCATAAATAGATTTGAAAAGGGTGGAATGTTTGCACCAAAAACGGAACAGAATACTATAAATAGAATTACAAAAGAAAAGCAAAAAATAAAAATTAAACAAGAGAAAGAAGAAGATCGACGTTTATTAAGAGAAGAAGAAAATCGAAAGGCAAAGGAAGAAGCAACCCGTAAGGCAGAAGAAGAAGCAAATCGTAAGACAAGAGAAGAAGCAAATCGTAAGACAAGAGAAGAAGCAAATCGTAAGGAAGCGTTAAACTCTATGACAGGAACTGGTAATTCGAAACGTTTGTGGAAAGAGGCACAAGAGAAAAAGCAAGCAAACCGTTTGGCGAAGGAAAAGGCGAACCAAAATGCCAAGAATGAAGCAAATCGTTTGGCGAGGGAAAAGGCGAACCAAAATGCTAAAAACGAAGCAAACCGTAAAGCGAAAGAACTTATTATCAAAGAAAAACAAAATAAATTTAATAAAGCCACGAAAGAAGCTGAAGAGGCTAAAGTAAAGGTCGTAGAACAGAAAAGAAAAGCAGAAGAGGCGAGAAAGCGGGCAGAAGAAGCAAACCGTAAAGCGAAAGAACTTAATAATATCAAAGAAAAACAAAATAAATTTAATAAAGCTATGAAAGAAGCTGAAGAGGCTAAAGCAAAGGTCGTAGAACAGAAAAGAAAGGCGGAAGAGGCGAGAAAGCGGGCAGAAGAAGCCAACCGAAAAGCTAAAGAACTTGCTGAACAGAAGAAAAAGAAGGAAGAAATGATCGCAAAAAAGAAGGAAGAAGCACTCGCAAAAAAGAAAAAGGAAGATGAAGAAAAGAAGAAAAAGGAGGCTGAAAACAAAAAGAAGGCTGCACAAAATACACAAATGCGTGCATCTCTTACAAAGAAAGTCAAGGAAACGCAAATGGACCAAAAAGTTAAAAATAAATTATTGAACCAACTCAAAAATTACAGTGTTCAAATCCGAAATGTTGCACCAGGTATTGAACAAACAATCGAGTCTGAAAAGTTGAACGGTAATTATGACGAAGCGGCGAATAAAAAGAAAAGACAGGAAGTCAAGAAACAACTCGCAATGTATATTTCTACAACGTACCCAAATATGTCGAAGTCTAATCGTGGTAAATATATTCAACGGGCGAACCTTACACAATGGAGAAAAGGGGTTCTTACAGGGAGTCAAGGCATGGGTGCAAATCAGGCATTTGAACGAATTAAGGGGAATATTCGTGAAAATATGAAATTGAAAAAGCCACCTCCTCCACCACTTCCACAAAAAAATAAAAAGGCGAATCTCAAGAAATTGGTTAACAATACCATGAAAGGTCGCGCGGCTAAAAATGTAAGTAGACTCAAAAAGAATATCAATGAAGGTGTTTCTGAAATGGCAGTCAAGACCCGTCTTGCACAATTGAATAAACAGACGAGGTACCAATAGAAATAAGTAATTAAAAGAAATAATCTAATCAATAATAAAACATGCACAGAGGTTTATCATCCGTTATGATGAACTACGCGCGTTCTATTAGTGATGAAAAGAAAGAAAAAACTATCGTTAAGGGGAACAAATCTGGGGAAATTACCGGAAGTAGTGATGACATGCAGGAAAAACTCATATATAAATGCGGATTAAAAAGACGTCAAGTATGGGATACAAATTCAATGTCATGGTATACGAAAGTGTATTATAAAGACGGTTCATTATATAATCCAGTTTTATTTCATAATGGAAAACTCGATAAGAACCCATTTTTTAAAGATTAAGGAAATCCGGTTTCTATCCATTTTTCGAGACCATCTGGTTTTACATGTTTATCTCTGAAAATAACATCACAATTCGAATGGTGTAATATTTCCTCCATAATTGGTTCCTCTTTACCATTATCAAGTAAACTATGAACGGTTAAATAATATGTATATGTACATGGGTCTATCAATGCAGAAGATGCACTTAAACATACCGCGATCTTTTTTGTTGTTTCGTGATCGTCATTAAACATTAACCTTTGAAACCATCTTTTTGCTCTAAATTTTGAAACAAAATTATAATAACCTATTTTTGGTTCTATAACACACTTCTGTTTCTTATTTTCCGATGGATCTACACTCATATTAATACTACTTCCCATTGCACCTATACCACATCCAGTTAATTTACTACATCTTCCTTCCACTGTCACTCTTAACTTTCTTTCTGACATATTTACAAATAAAATACTTGTTGGTGTCGTGTGTTTCATTTTAGATTTCATACTCCGTCTTATTAAATTACATTTACCTAATCTAATAAGTTTAGGAAATCTAGGTATTATACCTAAACAC
>Ga0209091_10002917_pt1 | contig 14037 bp, 16 predicted proteins | sample ArcticOcean_MG_C_6_FD_187438 | JGI IMG/M metagenome (GOLD analysis project Ga0209091, IMG submission 187438) | Marine microbial communities from western Arctic Ocean - ArcticOcean_MG_CB8_128 (SPAdes) (version 2) | ecosystem: Environmental > Aquatic > Marine > Oceanic | place: Arctic Ocean...
ATTATTATTAATCACGCTTACGGGTTTTTTCATGCTTGGATGCGCTGCACAAGAAGAGGCTGTTAAAGCTTACCATCCGACTGACGACATAAGTGCTCAATCACAAGGCGGTAAAGGTCATACTAGTGATGGATCAGAAGTTTATCTACCTTAATATAGCTCTGCTATCAGAGTAATTTTTATTTAAACTAAACAGGAGTAGTTAATGAATAAATTATTATTAATCACGCTTACGGGTTTTTTCATGCTTGGATGCGCTGCACAAGAAGAGGCTGTTAAAGCTTACCATCCGACTGACGACATAAGTGCTCAATCACAAGGCGGTAAAGGTCATACAGCTGATGGCTCCGAAGCTCAATTAGATGCTCCAGAACCAACTCCAGAAGCAGCATCAGTTAAACCCTACCATCCGACTGACGACATAAGTGCTCAATCACAAGGCGGTAAAGGTCATACTAGTGATGGATCAGAAGTTCAATTACCTTAAAAGTCATTTAAAGCTTTTAAGATTGTTATTGAAGTAAAAAGAGGATGAGATTATCTAATGATTTTACTTAGATAATCTTCATGCTCATCATCATAGTTAATTTTATAATCAGGAATAACATAGTTGGGGTAAATCTCAAGTTGAACTCTTGAAGTTACTCGTAACTTCATCTTCAATGATCTGCTTTATGTTTAATGTATTTTATTAACCATAAAAAAGGAGAAATACTATGTGGACACAACCTCAAGCAACTGAAATGCGTTTTGGTTTTGAAGTGACTATGTACGTTTGTAATCGCTAATTTCATATGAAATTTAGTGCTTGTAAAAATACAGAAATTACTCTTTGGCCGTTTCATAATTGGAAATGTACTTGTCCAATTTGTTCAGCCAAATCTAATTAATTAACTTTTCTTTAAGGAGAAATATTATGTGGACAACACCAGCTGCAACAGAAATGCGTTTTGGTTTTGAAGTAACCATGTACGTAATGAACAAGTAATTTTATTTGTTCTAAGGAAAAAGTCCGATTTTATATCGGGCTTTTTTTATTTGCTTTAGAATGTAGGGTATGAAATATTTTTTGATTCTTTTATTTACCCTAACCCCAAATTTATCTTTTGCGGAATGGACACTAATTTACAATTCTTCTGATACAGGATCCAACTATTACGCAAATTTAGAAAATATAAAGCCAAATAAGAAATTTTTGAAATTAAGATTATGGACAATTGAGGACTTTAGTGTAATACAAGAGGTTGCTAATTATAAATATTTGTCAGTTAAAAGCTTTAGTGAATTTGATTGTAAGAACTCTAAAATAAGGATTATGGGGTATTCGCTTTATGGAGAAAATATGGCTAAGGGAAAAATCATTTTTTCTAAGGGCACGCCATTTGAATGGCAAAAAATTAATAAAGATACAATGAATGATGCTTATCTAAAGATTGCTTGTACGGAGTCAGGTTTCAGTTAACTAGAAAGGAATTTTTTCCTGAGAAATATAATTTTTTAAAACCTCTTTAAATTCATTTTGTATTAATTTTAGGTTTGTATTTGAATCTGCTTCAAACCTCAAAACTATAACAGGGGTAGTGTTAGATGCCCTCATTAACCCAAAACCGTGATTATATTCGACACGTAACCCATCTATTTTAATAATTTCATTAGCATTCTTAAATTCTGCTATATTTTGTAATATTTTGATAATTTTATGTTGCTCACCTTCATTTAATTTTATATTTAATTCCGGCGTGCTGAAGCCCTTTGGAAGCGATTCTAAAATTTCTGATGGATTTTCAAAATGACTTAAAATCTCTATCAAACGAGCACCAGCGTATATACCATCATCAAAACCATACCACCGGTCATTAAAAAATATATGACCGCTCATTTCTCCAGCGAGAATTGCTTTAGATTCTTTAATTTTTGATTTAATCAATGAGTGCCCTGTTTTCCATATGATTGGCACACCTCCACGATCTTTAATCCAAGAAAATAAATACCTCGTTGATTTAACATCAAATATAATTGAAGCTCCTGGATTTTTTTTTAGGACAGCTTCTGCAAATAATAACAATTGTCGGTCTGGATAAATAACCTCCCCTTTTCTGGTTACAACTCCTAAGCGATCGCCGTCACCATCAAACGCGATGCCTAGCTCACTTTTTCCATTTTTTAATAATTTTTGTAAATCAATTAGATTATCTAGATTCGATGGGTCTGGATGGTGGTTTGGGAAGTTTCCATCAATTTCACAGAACAGTGTTTCTACCTTAGCTCCAATGCCATTGAATAACTCTTCAGCACAAACTCCTGCTGCCCCATTTCCACAGTCAATTGCTATATGAACAGGTCTTGCTAAATTTATATCACTACAAATTCTCTCAAGATATGAGGGTTTAATGTTTGATTTACTTATTTTCCCTGCCCCTGTCAGAAATTCTTCCTTTATTATTCTTTGATATAACATTTGAATATCATCAGAGGACAAGGTTGTTTCATCGATAACAATTTTAAAGCCATTATATTCAGGTGGGTTATGGCTACCTGTAATCATAATTCCAGAATTAGTTTTTAGTTCAAATGTGCTGAAATAAAGCATAGGCGTAGTGACTAAACCAATATTAATAACATCAATTCCAGTAGAAAGTAATCCTTTGGATAGTAGCTTAAATAAATGTGGGCTTGAGAGGCGCCCATCATAACCAACACATATTATTTTTTGGTTTTGTTTTAGAGCCTCACTACCAATTGATTGACCAATTTTAATAACTATTTGGTCATTGAGTGTTTTCCCAACTACACCTCGAATATCATAGGCTTTAAAAATATTTTTTTCAGGCAGGTCTTTATTCGTATTCATCAATCCATGCCAATTGTATTGCTTCTAAAATCCGCTCCCCACATTTATCAGGATCATCATCAAAACCTTCAAGATCCAAAACCCATTGGCGTAAATCTGTAAACCTTATCGTTTCTGGATTTAGTTCGGGATTTTTATCATAAAGCAATTCAGCAATTTCGAGGGTATCTGTCCAAAGCATTAATTTTCCTATATTTAAGTGTAGAGATTTAATTATAACGGAAGTTTAAAAGCTTACCTTATTGATTTTTAAACTTACTGCAATTACATGATTTTAATCTTAGCCGTGATAAAATAATTATTCTTTAAACTTTATGAACACCTTTTATTTTATGTTTAGTAAATCAAATTCACTTGAAAAGATAGACCCGGAAATTTGGCAGCAAATTGTTAATGAAAATGGCCGTCAAGAAGATCATATTGAGCTTATTGCATCTGAAAATTACACTAGTCCAGCTGTAATGGAAGCACAAGGTACACAATTAACAAATAAGTATGCCGAAGGGTATATTGGAAAGCGATTCTATGGCGGATGTGAGTTTATTGATGAAGTAGAGCAGTTGGCAATTGACAGACTTAAGAAGCTTTATGGAGCCGAATATGTAAATGTCCAGCCACATTCTGGAAGTCAAGCGAATCAGGCAGTTTATTTTGCAATTCTAAAACCAGGCGATACGATAATGGGTATGAATTTAGGACATGGAGGACATCTTACGCATGGCTCACCAGCTAATTTATCAGGAAAATTATTTAAAGTTGTACCTTATGGTCTTAACAAAAATGAAGAAATTGATTATGATGAAATGGAAAAACTAGCTATTCAAACAAAGCCAAAATTAATCATTGGTGGGGCTTCAGCATATGCCTTGAGATTTGATTGGGAAAGAATGAGTCAAATTGCAAAAAAAGTTGGCGCATATTTTATGGTAGATATCGCACATTATTCTGGTCTTGTTGCCGGGGGTGCTTACCCCAACCCAGTCCCTTATGCAGATTTTGTAACATCAACAACTCATAAATCACTTCGAGGACCTCGTGGTGGTTTTATTATAGCTAAACCTGAATTTGAGAAAATAATTAATTCTTTTGTTTTTCCAGCATTACAAGGTGGTCCTTTAATGCATGTAATAGCAGCCAAAGCTGTTGCATTTCGTGAAGCTCTTAAGCCGGAATTTAAAACTTATCAAGCACAAGTTATTAAAAATGCACAAGCTATGGTTGGCTCACTTCAATCTAGAGGGTACCGAATCGTTTCTGGAAGAACTGAGTCTCATGTTTTTTTAGTTGATTTACGCCCGCAAAAGCTGACTGGGAAAGCTGCAGATATACTTTTAGGCAAAGCTCACATTACAATTAATAAAAACTCCATCCCTGATGACCCAGAGAGTCCATTTGTTACATCTGGAATCAGACTTGGTACTCCAGCAATAACTACTAGAGGGTTTAAGGAAAAAGAAGCTTCCCTGGTTGGTGGGTTCATTGCTGATGTTTTAGACAATCCTAATGATGAAATTGTAGTCAAGAAAGTCAAAAAAAATGTAAATGAGCTAACTAAGAAGTTTCCAGTCTATGGCGAATAATATTATATGAAATGTCTTTTTTGTAGAGATGATGACACTCAAGTTATTGACTCTCGTGTAAATGATGAGGGTAGAACGATTCGCCGCCGCCGCGAATGCAAGTCTTGTGAAAAAAGATTTACAACATATGAGCATGCTGAACTAAGTCTACCTTATGTTATTAAGCAAGATGGAAAAAGAGAAGAATTTAATCGAGAGAAATTATTACACTCTTTAACTCGTGCACTTCACAAAAGACCTGTCCCTGTTGAATATGTTGATAAAGCAGTGGAAGATATCCTGTCGAAATTATTAGCGAAAGGTGAAAGAGAAATAAACTCTAGAGATTTAGGGGAGAGTGTAATGTATGAATTAAAAAAATTAGATAAAATTGCTTACATTCGTTTTGCATCTGTCTACAGAAGTTTTACAGATGTTGAAGATTTTAGCGATGCCATTAAAGATTTAGATTAAACATTTGAATGATAAAATAAATTTTAAATTTATGAGTCAGGCTTTAGCACTTGCCAAAAAAAGCCAAGGGCAAGCTCGTCCAAATCCATCTGTAGGGGCATTAGTTGTTAAAAACGGAAAAATAGTAGGGAGGGGTTCCCATGAAATTTCTGGTGCAGATCATGCAGAAGTAATTGCCCTTAATGACGCAGGCACTCTAAGTATTGGCGCTGACTTATATATCACATTAGAGCCATGCAACCATCAAGGTAAAACACCCCCTTGCACCAAAAGTATAATTTCTGCAGGTATAGTTAATGTATTTATAGCAATGCAGGATCCTAACCCTCTTGTAAATGGATCGGGGGCTGAGTACCTTAAAAAAAATGGTATAAATGTAACCTCTGGGATAATGGAGGAGGAAGCTAAAAAGATTAATATAGGCTTTATTAACAGAATGATAAATTCTAAGCCATATGTTAGATCTAAAATTGCTATGTCGTTTGATGGGAAAACAAGTCTCTCTAATGGCCAAAGTAAATGGATAACCTGCCAGGCTTCTAGAGCAGATGTGCAGAAATGGAGATCAAAATCATGTGCAATCTTAACCGGAATAGGCACAATCAACAGTGATAACCCGAGACTATCTATTAGAAAAATTTCTTCGCTAAAACAACCATTAAGGGTCATTCTTGATAGCCATCTTCACGTCAAAGAGAGTTCGGAAATTTTACAGCAGGATAATGTAATAGTTGTTTACGGAGATGATTTAAATTTAAACCTACAAAGGTTAAAAAATACTAGAGCAAGATTTGTAAAAATTGCATTATTGAACAATAAAATCGACCTTAATAAATTAATGAGCTATTTGAACACATTAGAAATTAATGAATTATTAGTTGAGGCGGGACCAGATCTAAATGGTGAATTATTAAGGTTAGGACTTATAGATGAATTTATCACTTACACCGCGCCATACATTATGGGTGGAGATGCTAATGGCTTGTTTAATTCTCCAATCTTAAAAAGCATGCAAGATAAAATAAAACTTTCAATCGTTGATTTTAGGCATATTGGAGAGGATATTAGAATTCAAGCTATAGTGAGTAAGCGCAATGTGGATTGACTCACATTGTCATCTTGATAATTCGCTCTTGCGTCAAAATCCTGAAGAGGTCATTAATTCATATCTAGCAGCAGGTGTGGAACATTTAATTATTCCCGCTGTGAGTAAATATAATTTTGATAAGATTATTAAAATAGCTGATATGTATAATCATTGCTCATATGCACTAGGTTATCACCCAATGCATTTGGATGAATCTGAAGATACCGATTTAAAATTATTGGAGACTTATTTATTGCAGAACGATTCAGTAGCTGTTGGTGAGATCGGTATTGACTTGTTTCACAAAAAAGATAACTACCTTTACCAGGAAGAGATTTTTCTTGCACAATTAAAAATAGCAAAAAAATTTGATTTACCAGTAATCATGCATGTTCGCGGAGCTATAGATTTAGTTTTAAAGAATCTAAGAAAGGTAGGGGTGAAAGGGGGGATTGCCCATGCATTCAATGGAAGCTTTCAGCAAGCCTACCAGCTAATTGAATTAGGTTTTAAGTTGGGGTTTGGAGGTGCTATGACTTATGACAGAGCAACACACATACAAATGCTCGCAAAAAAACTTCCCATAGAGGCTATTGTACTTGAAACTGATTCTCCAGATATGCCTCCAGCATGGTTGAATTATGGAGATCATAATCAACCAAAAGAGCTGGGGAAAATTGCTGAGTTTTTTTGTCATTTAAGAGATATAGAACCTTCAAAAACAGCTGATATTATAAGGATTAATACTATAAAGGCAATCCCTAAACTAGGGGAGTTATGCACATGACCTCAACGATTACATTAAGTATTTTAAAAAAAATGAGCATTCTCAATGACATACAATAACTTATTGATTATAAAGGTTTTTCTTTACGATTAAAAATTAAGCGTTTAAAAAAAATCCTTTAAAATTCATAGGTTGCATTTTTAAACAACATTAATTCACAATGTTATCCACAGATATTGTGGACACATTATTTACTAAATTCAGGGAGATAACATTTATGTTGGTAGAGGGAAAGCATTATAGGACTATTTGGCCAAATAAAGCCCTTAACGGCGTCACTGTTATTGACCAAACATATCTTCCATTTGAGTTTAAATTAAGAGAGCTGACAAGCTTAGATGAGGTTGTAGAGGCTATTAAATTTATGAGAGTTAGAGGTGCACCTTTGATTGGTGTTACAGGAGCATATGGTATAGCAATTGCACTAACAAAAAATTCAACCAATCAATCACTAATAGAAGCAGGAAAAAAATTAATAGATTCTAGGCCAACAGCTGTTAATTTATCCTGGGCAGTTAACCTTGTCTCTGATAAATTGATAATGGAACCTATAGAAAATAGAGTTTCAGTTGCTTGGGTGTTAGCTAATAAACTTGCAGATGAAGATATAGAAACGAATCAAAGTATAGGGGAGATTGGGTTTAACGTAATCCGTAAAGTTAAAAAATCACGAATTAATATCTTAACTCATTGTAATGCTGGTTGGCTTGCAACAATTGACCACGGGACAGCCTTAAGCCCTATTTACAAAGCCTTTAAAGAGGGTTTAGATATTCACGTATGGGTTGATGAGACTCGGCCTCGAAATCAAGGTATGAATTTAACTGCTTGGGAGTTAGGACAAGAAAGTATTCCACATACAGTTATTACTGATAATGCTGGCGGTTTATTAATGCAAAGAGGTGAGGTTGATCTTGTAATTGTTGGTGCCGACCGTATCTCCACAGATGGAAATGTTTGTAATAAAATCGGCACTTACTTAAAAGCCATAGCTGCAAAAACACATAATATTCCTTTTTATGTTGCCGCGCCTTTAAGCACCGTGGACTTAAGTTATCATGGTGAGAATAATTTATTTGATATTGAGTGTAGAGATGAGGAAGAAATCTTGAAAGTAAAAGGTATGGATGCTTCAAATAATCTCACTGAAGTCAAAATAGGTTATTCTTCAGCATATAATCCTGCCTTCGATATTACACCCGCTAAATATATTAGTAAAATAATTTGTGAAAAAGGCATTTACGAACCAAGTGATATTGGGGAGACTTTAAAATGAATAAGAAAAGTAAAGTAACGTCACTAATTAACACTGCAATACAAATGCAACAGATAGGATTAAACCATGGGGCAACTGGTAATTGCAGTTGCCGCGATGGCGGTACATACTTAATAACTCCAAGTGGTGTTGAGACGCAAAATTTATCAGAAGATAAAGTTCTTAGAATGGATTTTTCAGGCAATATTGTTGATTCTAATTGTGACTTAAAACCTTCAAGTGAATGGCGATTTCATCAAGACATTATGATTCAACGGAAAGAGGTAGGGGCCATCGTTCATACACACTCGATTTATGCAAGCGCTGTGAGCCTTTTTGGAGATGCATTACCCCCATTCCATTATATGATCGCTGTTGCAGGTGGAAACTCAGTAAGATGTGCCCCATATGCTATGTTTGGTACTCAGGAATTGTCAGATAATATTATTGATGCATTAATAGACAGAAAGGCATGTTTAATTGCAAATCATGGTTTAGTTGCTGTTGGAGATAGTTTAACGGAAGCATTACAAATTGCTGAAGAAGTAGAGCATCTGTGCCAATTATATATCGAAGCTAAAAATATTGGGGAGCCTAAGTTGTTGAGTAAAAAACAAATGGCAGATGTGGTGGAGCGATTCCAAACTTATAGTCGATGGTCAAAAGATTAAACTATTGATTGTAGGACCAATCTGTTTAAAGTAAAATAATAACCCGTCAGCAATATTTTTAAAATGGCTATCAAATGACCAAATATGTTTTTGTAACAGGCGGTGTAGTTTCATCCTTAGGTAAGGGCATTGCTGCAGCAAGTTTAGGCGCTATTCTAGAGTCTAGAAACCTCAAAGTAACTATGTTAAAACTTGATCCATATATCAATGTGGACCCTGGAACAATGAGCCCATTCCAGCACGGAGAAGTTTTCGTTACTGAAGACGGAGCTGAAACAGATTTAGATCTAGGCCATTACGAAAGATTTATTTCTTCAAAAATGACAAAAAAAAATAATTTTACGACTGGCCAAATTTATGACACCGTAATCAAGAAAGAGCGCCGCGGAGAATATCTAGGTAAAACTGTGCAAGTAATTCCCCATATAACAGACCAAATTAAAGTACATATTCGTGAGGGTGCAAAAAATGCAGATATTGCTATTGTTGAGGTTGGTGGAACTGTTGGTGATATTGAATCACTACCTTTTTTGGAAGCTATTCGTCAGATGGGTTTTGAGGGAGGTAGCGAAAATGCATGCTATATTCACCTTACACTTCTTCCATGGATTGCTGCAGCTGGGGAGCTAAAAACAAAACCCACGCAGCATTCTGTAAAAGAGCTAAGACAAATTGGTATCCAACCAGATATCCTTATTTGCAGGTCAGAGCGACCACTTCCTGAAGAAGAAAAGCAAAAAATTGCCTTATTTACCAATGTAACACCAAAAGCAGTTATTTCGGCTACTGATGCTGATTCAATTTATAAAATACCAGTGATGCTTCATAATCAAATGATTGATGAAATTGTTTGCCGTAAACTAAAAGTAAAAGCAAAAAAAGCCAATTTATCCCATTGGAAAAAGATAACTAAGTTATTAGATGAAGCAATTCATGAGATAAATATAGCTTTTGTAGGCAAGTATGTTGATCTAACTGAGTCTTACAAATCATTAACTGAGGCTCTTATTCATGCAGGAATTCATAATAATGCTAAAGTAAAAATTCACTACATTGATTCAGAAGATATTGAAAAAAAAGGTGTTGATCGATTAAGCAAGGTGGATGGAATTTTAATACCAGGTGGCTTTGGAAAAAGAGGAACTGAAGGAAAGATTAAGGCTATTCAGTTTGCAAGAGAGCATAAAATACCATTTTTAGGTATTTGCTTGGGTATGCAGTTGGCAGTTGTTGAATTTTCAAGGAACCGAGCTAGATTGGTTGGGGCAAACAGCTCAGAATTCAACAGTAAAACAAAACATCCTGTTGTGGGGTTGATAACTGAATGGCAAACTAGAGATGGAAAACTTGAGACTAGAGATGAAAATTCTAATATGGGTGGAACAATGAGGCTTGGCTCTCAAAAATCCCCAATTAGAAGTAAAACTCTAGCTTATAAAATTTATGGAAAATCAGTTAATGAAAGACATCGACATAGATACGAGGTTAATAATGACTATGTAGACCAACTTATTAAAGCTGGTTTAGTAGTGTCGGCAAGAACACCATCAGAAGGCTTGTGTGAAATCATTGAGCTACCTATAACCGAACATCCTTGGTTCTTGGGATGCCAATTTCACCCTGAGTTCACATCAAATCCAAAAGATGGCCACCCATTATTTATATCTTACTTAAAAGCAGCACTTGAACATCAACACCTAAAAGGTAATTAAATGAAATTATGTAACTTTAACGCAGGTCTAGACCAACCACTTTTTTTAATTGCAGGACCATGTGTCATTGAATCTGAGGATATGACTATTGATGTTGCAGGACAATTAAAAGAAATGACGGATAAATTAAAAATTCCATTTATTTTTAAGTCTTCTTTTGACAAAGCGAACAGAAGCTCCAATAAAACGTTTAGAGGTTTTGGTTTGGAGGAAGGTTTGCGAATTTTAGAGGCAGTTAAAAAACAGTTAGATGTTCCTGTATTAACCGATATTCATACAGAGGCGCAAGTTAGACCTGTGGCAGAAATTGTTGATGTATTACAAACACCTGCTTTTTTATGCAGACAAACCGATTTTATTGCAGCTGTTGCAACCTCCGGTAAACCTGTAAATATAAAAAAAGGTCAATTCCTGGCTCCAGAAGATATGCTTCAGGTTGTAAAGAAAGCTAAGGATGCTAATGGCGGTCTTGATAACATTATGGTTTGTGAGCGAGGAGCTTCATTTGGATATAATACTTTAGTGTCAGATATGCGAAGTTTATCAATTATGCGCAATACTGACTGCCCAGTTGTATTTGATGCAACTCACTCAGTTCAGCAACCAGGTGGAAAAGGTGATCGAAGCGGAGGCCAAAGTGAATTCGTTCCCCTTCTTGCAAGAGCTGCAGTTTCTTGTGGAATTTCTGGTATTTTCATGGAAACACACCCAAATCCGAAAAAAGCATTATCTGATGGGCCCAATGCAGTTGCTCTAAGTGAAATGACTAATCTTTTAGAGACTCTTAAAGAGCTTGATCAGATCGTTAAATCTAAAGGTACTTTTTAGAGATAACTTTTATGAGTAAAATAAAAAAAATTCATGGCCGTATGATTATTGATTCACGTGGAAATCCTACTATTGAAGCTGATGTAATTCTTGAGGATGGAGCATTAGGAAGGGCAGCAGTTCCTTCTGGAGCGTCTACTGGAAGCAAAGAGGCAAGTGAATTAAGGGACGGGAATAAGAATCAATATCATGGTAAAGGTGTTTCAAAAGCAGTTAGCAATATCAACAAAATAATCTCAAAAGAAATTCAAGGAATGGAGGTTGAAGATCAAACCGGTATTGATGCAAAAATGATATTAATGGATGGAACTGATAATAAAGAAAATCTAGGGGCGAATGCAATTCTTGCTGTATCTATGGCAATAGCTCAAGCGGGTGCGAGTAGTCAAAAAAAGAATTTATTTGAATATTTCAACCCTAACGGTCCGTATTCACTTCCAACACCAATGATGAACATTCTTAACGGTGGAGCACATGCAGATAATAATATTGATATTCAAGAATTTATGGTTATTCCAGCCGGGAGACCAAATTTTTCTGAGGCAATTCGATGTGGAGCAGAAATTTTTCAGTCCCTTAAATCTATTCTAGGTAAAAAAAAGCTAGCAACTACTGTTGGTGATGAGGGTGGCTTTGCCCCTAATTTAACTTCTAATGATGAGGCTTTACAACTTATAATAGAGTCAATTGAGAGTGCTGGCTATCAAGCTGGTGAGGATGTTTTTTTGGGGTTAGATTGCGCGAGCACTGAATATTATAAAAATGATGGCTATCATTTAAATTCGGAAAATCTAGCTTTTACCTCAAACGAGATGACTGACTATCTGAGTGGGTTATGTGATAAGTACCCAATTATTAGCATTGAAGATGGAATGAGTGAGAATGATTGGGGTGGGTGGGAAGTGCTTACTAAGAAATTAGGTAAAAATATTCAGCTTGTAGGAGATGACTTATTTGTAACAAACCCTAAAATACTTCAACAAGGTATTGATCAAAAAATTGCAAATTCAGTATTAATTAAAGTTAATCAAATAGGTACATTAACCGAGACTTTTAAAACAATAAATCTAGCTAAGAGCGCAGGCTATTCGACTGTCATATCACATCGATCAGGCGAGACTGAAGATACGATGATTGCAGACATCGCCGTGGCTTTTAATGCTATGCAAATTAAAACTGGCTCAATGTCTAGATCTGAAAGAATTGCAAAATACAATCAATTGTTGAGAATTGAGGAGATATTGGGCACTAAGGCAATTTATTCTGGACTCTCTGCATTCAATAAAAACTAATTGAAAAAACTTAACATTATTTTTTTTTTATTAATTATCATGATTCAATATCCATTATGGTTAGCTGATGGAGGATTTAAAACTGTTATTGAAAAAAATAAACAAATAACTATCCAAAAAAAAATTAATGCAAATTTAAAAAAACAAAACGATGCTCTAGCCGCTGAAGTGAGAGATTTAAAAAGAGGTACTAGAGCTATTGAAGAAAGAGCAAGGGCCGAGCTAAATATGATAAAAAAAGGCGAGGTTTTTTTTCAAATAATTAATAAGAAGAAATAATTTTAACATTTATCTTGTAATGCGAATGATTCTCATTTACAATAGATTAATGATAAGACAAAAAATAAATTATAAAAGCAAAGAAGGTATAAGGGAGTATGTAATAGAGTTAACAGACAATCTTGATACTATTGCTGAGAAGATGACTAAAAATGAACTTGACGTCGAAGCATACCAACATTGGTTTGGTTTAATTTGTTCTGCCTTAGATTTAATAAAGCATAAATCAAAAAACAGTAATTAAAAAAATACTCCTAATATTTTTTTATACCAGTCTATTTTTTAAAATAAGACTGGTTTTTTTTACCATAAAAATTAATTAAAATTTAATTTATTACTTTTATTACAGTTTTGGTGTCACACAACATTAATTTAGAACTTATTTTTTCTATAAGAATTTCAAATAAAACTTGATAAAATCCATTTTCTTTTTTACAAAAGTTAATTATTTGCCCTACCTTATTTCCATCTGTGGTAACTGCATCACCTAATTTAGGAGGTTTGTCGACATTAATACTTCCCAAGTACATTCTTCTTTTAGGTTTCCCTAGGTAATGTGTTCTAGCAACAATTTCCTGACCTGTGTAGCAACCTTTTTTAAAACTTATTGCATCAATTAGATCAAGGTTTAATGATTGAGGTATAAATTTATCTTGAGTCTCTGTAAAAATATTTGGAATTTTATTCTCAATATCAGACTTATGCCAAGAATTGCTATCAAGTCGACTTTGTTTTGAATATACTTCTGAATATATATCCTCAATAACGTTGTTATTTCCCAATACAAAATATCGGTTATTTTCACCTGATAATCTCGTTATGGAGAAAAAGTCAGAATTACTATTTTGTTTTGACTGTTGAATAGTTTGCATTAAATTCTTTGGAAGAATACCTCCAAAATTTTTAAAAACTTCCTCCTCCTTACCTCCGCCATAAAAACTAAAATATGAGATATCTTCTGATGAATGACTTAAGGAAACTTCAGATCTCATAATATACATCGAGAGCTTCTTGCTGATTCCATTACTAATTGACGATGGACAGAAAAGAAAATACTTATCCCAAGCTTTAATAATTAAAAAGAACGCTATCAAGCGACCTTTTGGGCTGCAGTAGCCAGCATAGATTGCTTTTTCTTCATCTTTTATAAGCTTTATATCGTTTGTAATTTGTCCTTGAAGGAAGACTTCTGCATCCTTGCCTTTAATAACAATAACATCAAGATTATTAATTTTTATTTTA
>Ga0209091_10002919_pt1 | contig 14008 bp, 13 predicted proteins | sample ArcticOcean_MG_C_6_FD_187438 | JGI IMG/M metagenome (GOLD analysis project Ga0209091, IMG submission 187438) | Marine microbial communities from western Arctic Ocean - ArcticOcean_MG_CB8_128 (SPAdes) (version 2) | ecosystem: Environmental > Aquatic > Marine > Oceanic | place: Arctic Ocean...
ACAGCCGGATTGTTAACATCTCAAGTGATTGATGCAAGGGGTTGGGGATACCTCGTGATAACAACCGAAGAGGATGATACAGTAACTCAAATTATTGCTAATGTTAGTGATGCTTGGATTAACCACAGCATGATAGACGGAATAAATTCAGAAAGAATCCGCTTAGAAGCAGGAGGTTCAATGCAAGTTGACTCCACCACTGAATCATCTTCCCTAATCGATATAGATGCAGAACTCAGTGTATTTTTGTTTGAAACATGGGATGAAAACGGCATCAGAAAACTTAGCCATAACCAAATTGAGGCCCTAGGCGACTTCATTATTATCGATGACGGGTTTAGAATGGATATCTCTCTTGATGGTCTGGAAATACTTGAAAGATGGGAAGATGGAAATCGTACTCAACACAGAGAAAATCTCCGTGGACATGGAACATTTGGCGCAGAAGATCAAGATGAAAACGCCACAATGGTTATCAATGGAACTATTTTCAATTTGGAAACAGATATTGTTGACGGACAAACCATAACCGATGATATCCACATTGATGGAACACTTTCCGGTGATGTACAGGGAACTTTCGGCATAGTCAAGGGTATTGAGGTTTCAGGGATGGAAAGTAATTACTCCGATGATGAATTCGAAGTAAATGTAATTCACGAAGAATCTTGGTTCAATATTACTGGAGTCAATGGTGGTAATTTCTTTGATGGTGCTGGTGCTGGTGCATACAACAATAACACTTGGGATTATCAAAGTGTCAATAGCCATTGGGATAACAGAACAGTACGAATTGTTTGGGAAGAAACAGGCCCAGATGCTAGTAGTGGGGATGAAAGACCACAACGTTCTCCAATTCAAAATAATCTAACTCAACCGGAAACGGAGGCAGCGCTTGGCAATATTAGTGTTGGAAGAGAAACTGGCTTAGTGCCAATCCCAATGATGATTGGCGATAATGTCAGATTGAACGGACAAGATGGCATAGTTCTAGAAATAGTCGCTAATTCTGTTGGAAATGATCCAAGAGATAATCACAATTTCCATGTTGTAGAATGGACCGGATTTTATGGTGATTCAGAAGAATCAGGTACTGCCTTTGGTTCAATTATTGATGAAGGGCCACTAAGAGGGTTAGTCTCAAGCGTCACTAGAAGCTTTGAAATCGATTATGGTAGTGAAAACGAATCAGCATTCCTCAATGAAACCCAATACATTGACAGGGTATTATCGCCCTCAATTGTCACATCTGAAGAAAATACTGACCCTGTGTTAGTTAGTTTGACCTTGGAAGAAGGATTGGTAGTAGGTGAAGGCGCTTCTGTAGCACATCTTGTTGCACATGCTACCGATGATGAATGGAATATTGATTCCGTAACAGTTGACTTGACAGTTCTAGGTGGTACGATTGTAACATTAAATGACAAAGGGTTATCAGGAGATAATGCAATTGGTGATGATAGATATACAACTCAATTGATGGTTCCTGGTCTGGAAGTTGGAAACTTCACTCTAAATGTCACAATAACTGATTTCTTCGGAGCGATAACACAAGGAACAGGAATTATTGAGGTCATTAATGATGCACCACGCCTAACTTCAGTAGAATTTGTCCCGCATATTGCTAAGCGGGGAGATTTGATAATTGTTAATGCCAAAGCATTTGATGGCCATGGGGTAGAATCAGTACAAATTGATATGCGAATCTTCGGGGGTCAATTAATTGATTTGGTATTGCTAGATGGTGATGTTTGGGCAGGAAATTTCACTTTACCAAATGGAATGACCCCGGGCTCGCATGATATTCCATTGATTGTTACGGATTCTATCGGTGGCAAGCAAGTTTTACGGCACTGGATCAGCATTAATAATGGCGCCCAGCCCGATACTGCAACGCCGTACCGTATCCCTGACGGAGAACAGATAGCAACTACAATTTCAGTACTCAATACGCCTCCACAAATAGTCGTGGAAGAACTTAAAATCACCCGGGGCGATGGTACTACAACTGCACTACTGGAGGCTGAAGTTAGTGATGCAGATGGTGTGATGCTAGTCCGTGCGAGGTTAGGAGTATTCAATCCAATAACCCAAAATGAAGATTGGTCTAAACTCTATGACGATGGTTCAAATGGAGATAAAGTTGCAGGAGATGGAATTTATTCACTTCAATTATCAATTCGTAGCGGAATACCAGATGGAACTCATACCCTATTCTTGCAAGCGTCTGATATTTACGGTGAAGCAACTGGAGAAGTACCAATTGTTGTGACATTAGAACAAAAATCCGATGTGATTAGCGATGGAGGGGGAATCTCATCTTCATCGTTGGTAATGGCGCTCGGAATTTTTGCAATAGTTGGTGCAATTGTGGTAATGTTTGTAATGAGGAAACAAGGTGGAGAAGGCGAGAAATCGGATTCTGATGGCGACCGCTTTGGTTTCCAATGATTTTTGAACTAACAATAATTGTCAAAACGAAAGGCAAAGGAATAGGCCGACAACCGTTTATACCCCGTTCCAATCGGTCAACTACTTCTGCGAGCGTAGTGTAGTGGTTATCACCGAGCGTTGCCAACGCTTGAACCCGGGTTCGAGTCCCGGCGCTCGCACTCAATATCTATTGTTTAGAGTCGTGCGAGCGCCGACCGTTCGAACTTCCCTTTGTTGATTAATGTTGAGAACGGTCCAGTTCTCAGGTCCGGGCGCTCGCATTCTTGATGCTGTTTTTGGTCACGTGCGAGCGCCGACCGTTCGAACTTCCCTTTGTTGATTAATGTTGAGAACGGTCCAGTTCTCAGGTCCGGGCGCTCGCATTCTAATACTTTTATAGGCCTTCAATGCGCCGAATAGCGATTAAATGTAGTACTGTTGTTAGTGCTGGGAATGTCGCCATCCAAGCAATAGAAATCGTCATTCCAGCATAGGCCCAACCCAATCCAATATTGAGTGGGATTGCAATAACAAGGCCAATTTTTAATGCAACTATTTTTACTTTCAGATTATCTATTTGCCCGAATAAGATAATCGTTGGTCCAACAGCTATGAGTTGGATTGTTATTACGATTGCAACTATTTTGAATAAGGCCATATAGCCATTTGCTGCTAGTAATATATGTGTCAGAAATAGAGATGCGAACAGCGAAGCAGAAAGCAATATTCCGCGCCAATATCCGCTTTTACTAAGCCACTCCATAGCAATGCCAATCGTCCTCAATCTAAAATATAGGCGAGAACTTCATATGTAGTCAATTCATAGATTAGTTATGCGTCTATTATTCGTATGTGTCGGCAACTCATGTCGTTCTCAGATGGCAGAAGGATTAGCCCGTACAATGGGGCATACTGCAGATTCTGCAGGGACTCACCCGAACTCAGTAACAATAGCCTCCCATGCCCAAGAATATCTTCATTCAAAGGGTATTAATACAGATAGAATGGTGCCAAAATCAGTTGACGACTTCTCCGCTGAAAATTATGATATGGTCATTTCAATGGGTTGTGGAGTTAATTGCCCTGCAATGAAAATTGACCAGGATTGGGAATTAGATGACCCATTCGGTCAAGAATACGGGGCCTACAAAACAACAGGCGAAGAAATTGAACGTAGATTGAAGTTATTAGAATAATAATTTTTGGCACTATTTCTCACCGCACAGGTTGAAGTATTACTCGCATCACGATTGGCCTATGGCAGAATCACCAATCACCACACATGACCCCCAGAATGAAGGACAAGGACAAGGGCCAGTACAAGCATCTCCACAACAGAATAAGGAAATGGAGAAGAATTTCGCTCAAATGAAGCGTAAAATGTCGATGGAAGAGATCGGATTGAAAATCAAACACAAGATTATGGTATTATCTGGTAAAGGTGGAGTTGGCAAATCAACGGTTTCCACAGGATTAGCGCTATCTCTTGCTCAACAAGGTCACAAAGTTGGTATTTTGGACATCGATATCACTGGCCCAAACGTTCCAAAAATGATGGGTTTAGACGGTCATAAACTTCATGTCGAAGAAGGTAGAATCCATCCTGCTAAAGGGCATCTCGGTGTCAAGGTGATTTCGATGGCATTCCTATTAGATGACCCCGATACACCTGTTGTTTGGCGTGGACCAATCAAGTTAGGTGCAATTCAGCAATTCATCGGCGACGTTGAATGGGGCAATTTGGATTACCTGATAATCGATTTCCCACCAGGAACTTCTGATGAACCTTTGACCGTATCACAATCACTTCCAAATATTGACGGGATGGTAATAGTCACAACTCCACAAGCGGTTGCTTTGTTGGATAGCAGAAAATCTATCACCTTCGCAGAATCACTCAAAGTACCTGTTCTCGGAGTTGTTGAAAACATGTCAGGATATACAATCAATGGTGTAACTGCAGCAAATACCTCGGTTGAAATCGCTGGGCCAGGTGGCAAAACTATCAAATCAACATCTGACGAAAATGGAAACTTTTCTGTAACACTTGATATTTTCAAAAAGGGAGGAGGAAAGTCAACTGCTGAAGACTTCGGCGTTCCGTTCTTGGGAGCATTACCATTCGATCCAGGATTCGTCCGTGGCGGAGATGATGGCGTTCACAAAATAGTTAGCGACCCTGAAGGGGCTAGTAGCATTGCCTTCGGCGAAATAGTCAAAGCAGTTCTAGCACAAATTTCGGATACGCCTTCTTCTTCTTTGGAGATAATTTGAGGGACTATTATGGCGCAACAGATGCCAAAATTAGTACGCATTGAAAGACGTGAATCTGATCTTCATTTGACTTATGACGACGAGCAAGAGTTAACGGTCTCATATCATGATTTACGCCATGCATGCCCCTGTGCTCATTGTTCACCGCTAAGAAATGAAGACGAAACAAGCCTAAAACTGCGTAGCCAAGTAGAATCGTTTAAATTGCACAAACCAAGTATCAATCCTGTTGGACACTATGCTCTTAATTTCATATGGGAAAACGGCTGTTCAAATGGAATATTTAGATTTGAGAGGATTTGGGACTTAGCAAATCGGCGTGACCCAGATGGTGGTAAACCATACGTGCATGGCGCGTGGTGAGTCACTATTTTCTGCTTGTAATTGCCCTAAATTATAATTTTGTCATCAATCATTTGATTATCTAAAACCAACCCCATAGGGGTTGGAGGTTAAGCAATGGGCGGGGTTTATTTGAGTTGGATGGTTAGTGCATTGGCGCTAGGAATCATACTTTTACCTGTTTTTAAACCACCTTGGTTTACTATAACAATACCAACATTTGTAGACTTTATTCGCAGATATTGGATTCATATAGCAATCGTTTTTATGATTTATAACGCTAAAGATTTCCTTGATCAAGTAGATCGGATTCTAATGGCTTCAGCTGGACTGGACATGACTCCATGGATTTATGCCATTGAAGGAAATATGGTGCTATGGGTGCAGCAAACATTTGAAAACGATGCACTAACTGTATTTTTAACTCATTATTATGTTGCGGGGTTCATGTTTATTTGTTATGTTTCAATCTTTTATTTTGCTTATTTTGATGATAGGTGGATGGCGGATAGAGTCACACTTTCTATCGCTTGGGTATACTTGCTAGCAGTTCCATTTTATCTTTTCTTCAATGTTAGAGTGACAGGGGACACAATTCCCGAAATGGAAACATTGGCATATTCGTTAACTCCGGAAATTAACGATTGGTTTAGAAGAATAGACCCATTTTCTAATGCAATGCCAAGTTTGCACATTGGCGTACCATTTGCTGTGTGGTTGTGCATTACTAGATTTGATGAAGATAAACGGTGGAATCGTTATCGCCATCTTGTTTTGTCATATGTTTTGCTAACTTCATTTGCAATCGTCTATCTCGGAATCCATTGGTTCCTAGATATCATCGGTGGAATGCTTGTTGCTGTTGCAGCAGTAGGCTTAGCAGAAAGAACAGCAGGCCCGTGGTGGAAAGTTTTTGATGAGAGAACTATCAATTCCAGATTGGTTACAGTACTAACAAATCCTGGAAAAGCGATGTCTATTGTCAATCGAAAAATTAAAGATACTATTCTGCAATATAGAACACCAACCAGTAGGGAAACAGGGGTACTTGCAATAGTCGTATTAATTTTGATAACTTCAATAATCACTTGGGACTTAACCCACCAATCGTTGCCAGCAGGTGGGGTTGAGGCGCCTCAAGGTGTTGAGGCAGTTGACGGTTGGATGGTGACTATGGACGATAGAGCAGAAGGCGCTTTGTTGGTTGTTCACGATCTTTCAATCAATTCAGCACCTGTAATCGACGTAGCACAACCAATTATGAACATAGATTCTCCCTATGCGATTTCAGATACTTTACTGGTTATGTCCAATGAAACTACGCTGATGGTAGTAGATATCACAACTCCTGAAATAATTACTCTGAGTATGTCAGTTGATTCTCCAGAACAACTCATCATCGCAAATACCCCTTCAGGTCCTGCAATAATCATTCTCAAGGATGGAGAGATTTCAGGTTTTGACTTAGAAGGCGAACAATTATTCATGCCGACTCCTGAAATTCATAACATCACCATGATAAGAACTGCTGGTAGCGAAATCGCATATGTCACAAGTGATGATCCAACAACAGTATACGTCGCTAGAATAGGAACACTTGGTGCGCTCCAGATTGAAATTGATGCGCAAGCAGCACACGAACAAGATCTAGTGCTTGAATCGTGGGGAACTCCAGTAAATATGAGCAATGCCAAAATAACAAACCTTGTATTCAATTATGACTATGTTGCTGCGACCGTCAATGTGACAGCAACCGAACGTCTTGTACTGTTTGATCGAGATAGTGGAATGCAGTGGTTAGCAAGTGACGCGAAATACTCGGTAAAAGACCCGAGCCTTGGGCATGGAATCTTGGCCTGGTCGGTGAAGGACCATCTCAATCCCACTAATCCTCAACAAAAATATTTAGATGGTGAAATTTATTTCACTAATTTAGAAAGCAATATTACAGAGACATTAACTTCAGATGAAATTGACCAATGGTCTCCACATGTTTTGGAAAACCATTTGGTATATTTTGAGATGGACGATGAAGGGACAGTCACAATTGAAATACATTCATGGCAACCCGAGTTGAAATTATATTCCAATATTGTCATGCAAGTGGGAACATTGGTTGCAATATTGCTAGTATTCATTAACGCTTATCAACGTCAATTAGAGGTAAAAAGTGCAAAAACCCAGTAATATTAAAATTACAGGGCTTTATTTAGTTGAAACCTTTTGCTATATCTAAGGGAAAAGAGTAGTTGTAAAGTTTCGTATCCCCTAAGAGTTGATAAAATGTCCAGCAAAAATCTAATTGATAAAATGAACGATGCCCTGGCATTGGAATTACGTGCGATTAACATGTATGCACATTATAGTGCAACAGTAATGGGAATAAATCGTATGCAACTTGCACCATATTTTTCGAAAGAAGTATCTGAATCTATCACTCATGCAGATTTTGTTCGCAGAGGTATTGTCAAGTTAGGCGGAGTTCCAGTTACCGAGAGAAATGCCAAAAATATTGTCCATACCACAGATTACCAACTGATGTTGAATGAGGCATATGAAACTGAAAAAATCGCAGCAAAGGCCTACACTGCAGTAATGGATTTGCTGAAAGATGCTGGTGATAGAGATTTATTCGATTCGATTGAACAAATTTGTATGATGGAACTGCGAGCCCTAGAAGAACTTCGACTGTTAACCGCTTGAGGATTATTCATTGATTAATAATTCTGCAAATTTATGCCAATCATCCTTTGAAATTTTAATTAAAATGCAAGTTCAATTTGTTGGACAAATGAATGACTCACTTAAGGATAGATAGCATCCGATTGAGTGCTAGTAGTGAGCCTTGCTGAATCTCTTCTGGTACTGTTACTTGATTTGGTTTTTGACCATCAATAATTCTTTCCAAGACATCCATGAGATATGCTGGATGAATCATATACATTGTTGAACATGGGCAAACTTCAGGGTCAAGACATTCGATATGTTTGTCAGGATGTTCATTTGCTAGCCTTGCGACCATATTGATCTCTGTCCCGATAGCAACAGCACTTCCGGAAGGTAAGTCTGCGACATAGTTGCGAATGAATTGAGTTGAGCCACTAGCATCTGCAAGTTGTACTGATTCAATCGGTGTCTCGGGATGGATCACAACTTGTCCTTGTGGATAACGCTGTCTAAAATCTTCGATCTGCTCAACTGTGAATCTAGTGTGGACAGAACAGAATCCATGCCACAATATGATTCGTGAACCCTTTACTTCACCCATAGAGCCAATATTTGGAATCCATGTTGGCATCTTTTCTGCTGCAATTCCCATCTTAGTACCTGTGTTTCTACCCAAATGCTGGTCTGGGAAAAACAAAACAGCTCCATCTTTACCCGCTCTTTCAAATGCCCAATCCAATACACCTGTGGCATTGGTTGAGGTGCAGACTATTCCACCATGTCGTCCGACGAAATCTTTGAGTTCAGCACTTGAATTCATGTAAGTTACAGGAACTAAAAATGACTGTCCTTCTTCAACAGGGGAGTCGGGATTGTCGCGATTGATTGGATCTGATAATCCCGATTGTTCGATTATTTCTTTCCAAGCAACATCAACTTCAGCAAAGGTTGCCATATCTGCCATAGAACATCCAGCCCTCATATTTGGCAATATTACTATTTGTTCCTCGGTTGTAAGAATATCAGCAGACTCCGCCATGAAGTGCACTCCACAGAATACAATATACTTAGCAGTTGATTCAGCAGCTTTTTGGCTAAGCATGAACGAGTCGCCCAAGAAATCTGCATGCATGACAATACTATCTCTTTGATAGTGATGTCCAAGAACTAATAGATCATCACCCAATTGTTGTTTTAATTCAGTAATCCTATCGGCGATATCCTGTTCTTCGGGAGACAAACTTGTATCCATGAAATCCACGGAACATGCAGGTAGTGAGATTGTCATGTGGCCTCAAGCATAACGAATATCTCGCCCCTTTTTAAGGCATTTCTTTTACAGCGGATTGATAAGTACTGAGTAATTCGCATAGATGATGGTCTTTATTCCCGATAAGCGTCTTCATCTTGGAGCCGAAGCGGAAGTTTGGTCAGGATCATGGATGGGGCGCTCTGCTGTTTCAAAGCAGAGGAGGAGCAGGCAATGGCGGCATCCAAATTTAGATAAGAGGCTTGGAGTCCGGCGAATGGTTAGTGAAGCAAAAATTTTGATGCGATTGCATAACGCCGGCATAATGGTTCCACAAGTTTGGGATTTGGATGTACAAGGGGGCCGATTGATCATCCAGCGCATGCCAGGAATTCCCTTGATTGAACTTCTTAACAGCGCTGAAACATCAGAACAATTAGTCATCAAGGCATTACGCAATACAGGTGCGGCAATACGCATTCTTCATCGCCAAGCAATAACACATGGTGATTTATCGACCAATAATATTCTAATCGATGAGCAAGGCAATGCTGTTTTAATCGACTTTGGGTTAGCCGTAATAGACTATGAAGTTGAACGCTTTGGAATCGATTTACATGTCATTGATGAGATACTTTCAGCATCTCACCCGAATCACCATGGCGCAATAGAGTTGGTACTATCAGCGTATCTCGAAGAAGAGAAAAGCCTCGGGACAGCACCAGAACAAAGTGGTGGATTAGTTCCTACAGCCGAAGAAGTACTAGAGCGATTTGAAAATGTTCGAAGCAGGGTTAGATATCACGGTTGATATCATTATGCAATGAAAAAATCACCAATTTTCCATCCTAAGAAAGCAAGTATTGGACAAATCACCATTGTTAATGCGATGTAGATGATCGCTGAGGATACTTGTTGACTTTGAAACATGTTCAAAGTTTCAACTGAGAATGCAGACATGGTCGTGAAAGCACCTAGAACTCCAGTACCTAATATCAACGCAACATCTTGTGAGATTAATTCTTGAGTCAGAGCGACCGCAACAATTCCTAACAATAACGATCCGATCATATTGACGCTGAGTGTTGCCCATGGAAACCCATCACCTGACAAATATAGGCTAATACTGTATCTAAGCGCAGCGCCGATTGCCCCTCCGAGAGCGACCAATCCAAACTGTTGCATCATAACCCGCCTTCCAACTCCCCTGCTTTGAAATCATCTCCCTATCTTCCGATTAGGCGGTGTTATCAATACCCCCCTACCCAAGCCAATGCCATGGGCAAGAAGATTTGGTTCCTAACCGGCAATTTGGGTAAAGTAAAAGAGGCTGAACAACATCTCAATAAATTAGGTTATGAAGTTGAGCAATTGGTTATTGATGAGGACATTTCAGAGCCACAATCAGAGGATTTATATTCGGTTGCACAAGCAAAAATCACTCAAGCATTACCACACCTTGCCAATAAAGAGGATATGTTATTAGTTGAAGATGCAGGTTTGTTTATTGAATCTCTAAACGGCTTCCCTGGAGTCTACTCCGCATATGTCCTGAATACGATTGGCTGTAATGGAATCTTGAAATTACTATCGCATTTAGAAAGTCAAGATCCCGTAATGAATGGTCAATTGAGGGGTGCAGAATTTCAAGCGGTTGCCGCATTATGGAATGGACAAGAAATCATATTTGGCAAGGGTAAATGCCCAGGATGGATTTCGCAAGAAATTAATGGCCAAGATGGATTTGGATTTGACCCTATATTCGTTCCTTTTGACTTAGATGGGCTAGGTAATGCACTGTCCGCGGGTAACTATGGTGAAACCAGTACTCATGGCGCTACTTTTGGGGCGGTTGGATTAGAGGAAAAGCAATTGTTTTCTCATCGCATGAGGGCATTAAATGATTTGATAAGACAACTCTAATCAAAGTCGCCATGGATGAGTTCGACTGAGTAAGCATCATCATCATAAGTCAAAGCATTGTGCATTGTTTGATACGGATGAGTTTTGCACGTACTGTTGTAGGTCTATTATTCGCCTCAGTATTGATTTTTTATCTCACTTCCATCGGCAGTATGCGAGATGAAGCTAAATGGGGCGTATTTGCATTAATGGCAGTACTTGCCTTTGCTTGGGTCCAAATTGGGCATCGAGAGAAAGTGGCAAACTTAGCTCCTCGCACAGCAGTAAGGCCTGCAAAATCCCTTGTTGAAGAAAAAGTTGAACAAGAAGTTGAAGAAGAACTTGGAGAACAACAAAGCAATATCCCTGCTCCAGTAAAGGTCGGAAGTTTAGATGGGACCACTTTGAAACAACGTAAGATGGCTAAAGTTCAGGCTGCAAACGCAGATAAAGCGCTGGCTATGGCAGAAGCAGATGCTTCTGATGTTGAGGAAATGGACGTCGTCGTTGAGATGGAGGAGGTCCATGTCGCAGATGAATTCGTTATTGAAGTGAGCCCAGAATCTATTGAGGATGCAGATATTGATGTTACCGTAAATCAAAAGAGAATTGAGCATGCTGAAATCCGTCAGCGTATAGAGAAGCGCCGCCGCGGGCACCTTGCAGAGATTCGTGCATCAACTGTAAAAATGCAACAACAGCAAGATGTTGGTGAGGATTTAGTTGCTTTATTACAAACAGCGGGACATGGTCATAGCGTCTTGGATGAACCTCTAAACCCAGCGCCCGGTCACGTTTATGGTGCTACATTTATTCGTATTGATGAATCAAGAATCCTCAAATTACGTACTGCTCTCGATACTGGTTTTGAAGCAGTTGAAAAACCTGAAGTAGTTCTTCCTCAGTTGATTGGCCTCGATGGGAAGGTATTGCCAGCACTATTAGGCCCAGACGGAAAACCACTTCCAATGCCATTACCCATGCCGGGTGCCAGTGGGGCTTTAGCGGCCATGAAAAGCGAAATAAGTGAGTGAATCTTGCTGATACCGGCTACAATTTGATAAGTCATTAGGATTTGATTGTATTTGATGGGTGAAGCATCATTTGCCAAGGACAAACAAATAGCACTGCTTGCTTTGGTATTGGTTGGAATTGCCCCTACTGTTTCTATTCTAACTGGATTTGCATTGAAAGCTGGAGTAATTGCGATTATTGTATTCATCTTAACAAAGATTTGGATATTTGCCCTACCTTGTTATTGGCATTTTAAAATAGATCAGCAACAAATAAGTTGGTCGAAACCTGAAAATGGCGGGTTCATGGTTGCTACTGGCCTTGGATTAGGAATGGTCGTAGCCATTGTTGCAGCCTACTTATTACTTGGTGAATTGATGGATGAAGAAATGCTATATCTTTTATTAGAGCCAGTTGGTTTAACAGTTGCATGGAAATTAGGATTAGCAATTCTATTTTGGGTATTTATTAATTCTGTACTAGAAGAGTATGTATTCCGCTGGTTCATCACCAGCAAGGCTGAAATGTTGCTAACTGGGAAATGGAAACCAATATTTCTTTCAGCAGCGATATTCACCTTACATCACGCGATTGCATTGTCCTTTTTCATTAGTCCTTTGGGCACTCTAATCGGTTCCTGTGGTGTATTTATAGGCGGTTCTATTTTCTCCTGGGTTTATGTCACCTATCGCTCAGTGTGGGTGGCTTGGATAACTCATGCACTCGCAGATGTGGCAATTTTTGCAATCGCTTGGCACCTGGTAATAGGTTAGTTTCAACCCATATCTCTCAACATCATCACCCCGATGAATTAACATAGTCGCACGAAATGTTAGTGTATTTTTAGAGAGATTTAAACCTAATAATGGGAACTCCCTTCCGCATCCTTAAATAGGGTGGCGTCCAATGTAACTATGTCCGAAGGGCGTAGTGTGTATCATGAAATAACCATCGAAAGCAATTGTGAAAGAATTGGCAAAGCACCAGCTAATTGCTAAACAATTGAGGTTATGAAAAAATGAAACATATGAGACACATAAAGAAGATACACAACGGCAAAAACCGGCGTACTAACCAGAAGGTGCGTAGAAATAAAAGTTCTGGCGGCATTCCAGACTCCACAGGTTTCCAACAGATCAAGTTGGAAGAGAAGCAAGCCAAGCAAGCCAAGCAAGATAAGCGTCAAAAGAAGATTGACTCTCGCGGCCCTTGTTGCAAAAACTCTGCAGCTATCAAGGCTAAGAATGAGCAACTTCTTTCTGAGCTGAGATCTACATCTAAGGGGCGTACCCTCAAGGCAGTTGGAAGCAAATGGGTGGAAGTTCCTATGGTTCCTCCATGGTTCATCGCTAACAACAGGAGTCACATGGCGCACTTCCGCCAATATGTTGAGGCAATGAACTTGCCTTACAAGTTCTAAGTAGACTAAGTGTATACGCCCACGGGCGATTATGGATGACTGCAATGGCAGTTATCTCCCCTGGCCTTTAGGCTAAAAAATTGAGAGCCATCAATTTTCAAAGGGGGCGGTTCTCCATCTCTTGTCCATTAATTTCCATAGCAGTGCGCTTGCCATTAACAATAAAAAGGATACGGTAAGCATGCCCATGAATCCTTGCTGAACGACTGATTGGTCGTAAATCTGAGACGTTGCCGCCAATCCATCTTGACTAGTCCTCTCCCACCAGTTGCCGTAAAGTGAAACATCTCCTTGAGTAAAGGAGAGTAAGAATAATGCGAGCAGTGGGATGACAGAACCGATCCAAAACCAAATCATTACTGAAGCATCAAAAATAGCTCGGTTTGGCCTTAACCCCATCAAGAAAGCAGTCAATGCAACAATGTAGATCGAGTTGGCAAACATTACAACAATACTGGTTGGTAGATTGGCCCATTCATCTAATCTCCAAGCCATTGTGACAATGAATATCAGAGATATCCAAGAGGTTGCGATGAAATATACTACTACTTTTGCTCGTATTAATTGTGGTACTCGAAGTGGAAGCCCATTCATGAAATCTGGAGAATCTAATATTGTTAACCAGGAATAAAAGTTAAACCCAAAGAATCCCAAAAACGGGGCATAGGATAGTAAATTAATCGGGATAGGTGCTTCTGCGAAGTCAA
>Ga0209091_10002926_pt1 | contig 13971 bp, 11 predicted proteins | sample ArcticOcean_MG_C_6_FD_187438 | JGI IMG/M metagenome (GOLD analysis project Ga0209091, IMG submission 187438) | Marine microbial communities from western Arctic Ocean - ArcticOcean_MG_CB8_128 (SPAdes) (version 2) | ecosystem: Environmental > Aquatic > Marine > Oceanic | place: Arctic Ocean...
ATTATACCTACATTTTTAATCTTTTTTTCGTGCGAAAACCCTGAAGAAAAAGACGCTACTATAGGTGCTGCAGAAATTATAATTTTATATCCAGCAGATAATGCTGAAATTATATATAATAATGAAGCTCTTGAGATTAAGGCAATAATTACTAATAAAGGGAATGCCTCAGCAGGATATATTAAAATAGAAGGCGATATCATTGCAAGTGGATTAAATGATACTATTACAGCATATTATGAACCAGCTTCTAATATAAATCAAAATATCCAAATTGATGCAGAACTAACTGATGGAGAAAATATAGTTATTGGATTTGATTCTCATAATATTTCTTTAAATAGTTCAAACTCTAATACATTAAGTTTTGAAACAATATTTATGAATATTGATGATCAATTTCAGATGATGAGATACCCTGTCACAAATAGGCAGTTTATGAATTTTTTAAACACGAATGAGAATTTAAATACAAAAATAGAAAATATTATTTGGACTGATTCTGATAGTGATAGTTACGGTAATCCTGAATTGTGTGAATTTGATTCAGGTGATAATTATGAGCCCACTAATTGGTGGTATGTAAGTGTTCATTCAGATTATGCTAGCGCCACTATTGCTCCTGATGAATATATCATATATAAAAATGCTTATAATATCTATGACCAAAATGCTGATTTTAATGGACAAGCAGGTAGAATTAGATATGATTGTCTTTCTGAATCCTTTTATTTACCCTTAGAAGAAAATGGTAGCGAATCCATTTATCTTGACCATCCTGCCGTTGGAGTTACTTGGGTTGGTGCTAATATATATGCAAATTATTTTGGGTGGTCAATTCCTAGCCTTGAAGAATGGGAATTAGCTGCTCGTGGTGACAACACTAACTGGCTTTACCCTTGGGGAAATGAAATAAATCAAAATTATGCTAATTTTAATCAATCTAAAACTTCTCAAATTGGTTATTATAATGGATTAGAAGACTTAAATTTAAGTTTAAGTGCTTATGGTATTTATGATATGGGAGGAAATGTTTGGGAATATACATCTTCATCTTCAGCTCAGAATATTTTTTATAAAACTGGAGGTGCTTTTAATAGCCTGCCTGAACAATTAGAAATTGGTTATAGGGCTTATGCGCTATTAGAACACGTATCAAACAATACAGGCTTTAGATGTATCACTGATATTAATTATCCTTCTGAAAACCCATCTGGATGCATAACTACAGATGCCTGTAATTTCGATACCTTTGCTCAAAATTCTACAAATTGCTATATAGATGATTGTTTAAACTTTTGTGGGGGTAGCGCAACAGAAAGTATTTATTATCAAGATTCAGATAACGATGGGCTAGGAAATCCAGATATAACAGAAATACAGTGCAATGAACCAGAAAATGGATGGGTTGATAATAACTATGATTTAGATGATGAATGCCTCTCTAGCGATGTAAATCAAGTAAATATTGACTGTAATAGTATCTGTAATGGAACTGCATTTTATGATGGATGTAATTTATGTGTAGGTGGAAATACAGAAGATGAGCCATGTACATCTGATTGCAATGGTATTGAAGGTGGTGATGCTGTATGGGATGATTGTAATATTTGTTCAGGTGGGAATACGGGAATTGAATCTAATTTAGATCTTGATTGCAATCAAGTGTGCGCGCCTTATACTGAACAAGGAATTATCGATCAAGAAAATGGTCTTATTTATGGCGCCTTTATAGATGATTGTGGCGAATGTATAAGCGGTGGTACTGGATTAGATGAAAACTATCTAGATTTAGGATGCGGGTGTAATGAAGCAGCTAAAGAAAATTATTGCTTAGATGAGGATAGTAATAATTGCTGTGACTGCGGAAATAATACTGATGGGCAGTGGGACGAATGTGATTTTGAGAATGACTCAGAATTATTATGTGAGGATGAAGTCTCTAGCTTACATATCCAAAACATATTTGGATGTTCTAATTATAATGCTGAAAACTATTACTGTGATGAACCAGAAAATACATGTTTTTCTTTTGGAACCAATACAATACCACCATGTAATTTTATAGATGATAATAGCTGTATCATCTATGGATGCTCAGACTCTGTTGCAGATAATTACGACACGCAAGCTACAATATGTAGTGATGGAAGTCAGGCCTCTTGTTGTGAGTATACAGAGCCGTTGCAAGTCTCTTTTGGAAATGTAGATCTAGCCTCTGGGATTATGGAAATAAATATTATTGTTCCAGAATATGAAGATAGTGCAGATTATATATATGGTTTTCAATTTGAGATTGAGGGAATAACTATAAATGGAGCAAGTGGTGGCTTAGCTGCAGATGCTGGATTTACTCTTAGTACTGGGGGGGCAACAGTTCTTGGCTTTTCATTTAGTGGAACCTATATTGATGCTGGCTCTGGTATATTAACAGAAATAAGCTTTACACCAAGTAGTGCCCAAGCATGCTTAAACCTAGGATCAGGCGGTTTTTCTAACCAAAATAGTCAATCAATTCCCGTTATTTTTGGTGAATGTTTCGACTTTTAAATAAAAAATGATTCAAGAGTTTTTAAAACTAGATTACTTTTTATTTAAACTCATAAATATTCATTTTTCTCATAAATTCTTAGACATTATTTTTTCTTTTTTCCATCATGCGCATAAAAGTATATATATTGTTATTCCTATATTATTTTTATTATTACTATTCATCTATAAAGATAAATTAAATAGATTTTCTTTGCTATTGCTTTTGCCAGGGATTATTCTAACAGACCAAATAGGAAGAGGGATTAAAAATTTAGAATTGAGAGAACGACCTTATATACAAATGAGTAATGTAAGATTATTGGTTGATGTTAATTTAAATGATGATGGTAGTTACAAAATTACTAAAAGCTCTAAAAAATCTTTTCCTTCAAATCATGCTGCAAATATATTTTTTATATTCTCATTTTTAACTTTTATCTTTCCGCGTAATAAAAAGTATTTTTTTATAATAGCTCTATTAATTTCTATTTCAAGAATTTATATTGGAGTCCATTATCCCTTAGATGTTCTTATTGGGGCAACTATAGGGTTAATAATAAGTTATTTAATGCAGAAAGTATCTAAACGCTTAATTAGGCAGAGCATCATCAGGTAATTTGATATTCCTGGGTTCTATCTTTTGTTTTGGAAGTGCAATTTTACCGAATTTTTTCTCATATTCTTTGATTTTAGCATTTAATGTTAACAATAAATTTTTTGTATGCATTGGAGCTAAAATCATTCGAGATTTGACATCAGCTTTTGTAACTCCTGGTATTACTTTAATAAAATCTAAAATAAATTCTGCCTGAGAATAACCTATAATTGGAAGATTTACATAATGACCCTGAGCAACATCTTCTTTTAATTCAATTTTAATTTTTTTAGTTTTTTTTTCTTCAGACATACGTATTTTTTTCCTTATTTCTTTTTATTAAAATCTTCCCAATCTTCCTCTAAACCCTTCCACTTTCTAAATTCTTCTTCGCTAGTACTTTCTTCTTTTAATTGATGTTTTTCATCAACATATTCCATTTTTTCACTCTTATCTTCAAATTCATCATGAATAGTTTCATCTAATAGCTCATCTTCTGTTTCTGATTTTTGTATTTCATGTCCATAAATACTTTCATCAAAAAAGTCTATGTCCTCAACTAATCCCTGCATCATCAAAAATTCTAAGAAAGCCAAATATTTTTTTTGTCTTAATACTGTATTACAATGCGGACAAATTATTTTACCTAAAAAATCATTATCGTTTAATGTTCCAGAGCATGCTGGACAAATTATTCCTTCAAATGCCATTGTTTGTTCCTTAAAAATAGACTACAATGTATTTTATTCCATTTCATAAAACAAGTATATTATTAAGATTTTTTTTATATGAGTTTATTTAGAATTCGAACTATGAAATTCCTTAAGAAATAATAGCTCAAGATCTGTAACTTTTTTATTTCTTCTTGACTTCATAATAGTAATTGTTTGTATAAATTTATTAAAATCTGTTACACCTTCTCTACCCCATGAAAAAGATTTAAGATATTTTTCTTGAAAATCTCCACCATAGACATTTGCTCCTAGCCCAATATAAGAACCTGTATTAATCATCGTGCTTATTCCTATTCTACTATAATCTCCAATCAGCACTCCTAAAAATGTTTTACTAGTATCTATTATTGAAGTATTAAATTGAAACTTAATCAAACCATAATTATTTTTAAGATTACTGTTATTTACATTCGCTCCAATATTTACCCATTCTCCTATAAAGCTGTTTCCTATAAATCCATCATGCTGTTTATTTGAATAATTGCAGAAAATACTACTTGATATTTCACCACCTATTTTACAATTAGAGCCTATCAAAATATTACCTTTTAGCTTAGCCCCGTTATTTATTACTGTATTTTCTTCAATTAATATGGGACCCTTTATGATTGATCCAGATTCTATTTTACAATTTTTTATAATAATTGTTCCACTACTTGAATCTATAATAGTACCAGGCTCTATAATACAATTTTTAGTTATAAAAATATTATTATATCCATTAACTAATATTATATTTAATTCTTTTGCTATTATTTCAAAATCTTTTTTTCGATACAACTTTTCTTTAGATAAATAATCTTTATCAATTGCTAAATATTTATCTATTAAATCAATAGAATCCCATAAATATGTTATATAATCAATTTCAATATCAGATGTGACTTTTGAAGTTTTATCAATTAGATCATAAATATCATCGAAAATTAATACTTCAGAAGAAATGAATGAAACTAGGTTACCTGAGCTTGAAAATGCGTAACCCTTTTTAATTTTAGATATTATATCACTGTTCCAAACTGCTGCACCATTCAAATATAAACCTTCTGGAATTTTTTCAGGATTAACTTTATATTTTGGAAATTTTTCTTGAATTATATCTTTAATTTCATCTCTTACGATTATATAAAATATATTGTCTTCTGAAAAGCTATTTATAATTCTATCTAAATTAGTAAAAGTGCCGCATTTTAATTCAAAAGATGCATGATTAATTGAAAAGGGTTGTAAATATTTAATATTGTAGTCTTCAAATATAATTATATTCATTTTTATATTAATTCCAGAATTTTCTGAAAACCTTTCTCTGCAATACTAGATTTTGAAATAGAAACTTGTACATTATATAACTCATCTGAATACTTATGCTGAAACCCTATCTTGTAATTAGATTCCTTATTAATAAAATCAATTAATTCTGGTTCATAATTAATATTTAAATCAATTATTATATCAAAATTATATTTCTTTAATTCTTTTATTAGAATATCTTTATTAATAATTTTATTCTTTGCGTTTAAAAGATATTTATGGATTGTCCCCCTCCTTAAAGAAAAAAAATCTGTAAAGTCGTCATTAACAATATAATGAAATGAAATTTGTCTTTTTGAGTATGGAAGGTTTCTATATGCATAACTAGCTGCTCTAAAAAAATCTTCATTTAATGGAAATAATATTAAAATATTTTTAGGTTTTGATGGGTTCTTTGATATTGATATATTACTTTTTTTTCCAACCTTTTTAGGTGAAGAATTAAATAACTTTTTAATATTTAAAGAAATGGCCATTTTTACAATGAATAGTTTACAAAATTTATTATTTATTAATTACATTATAACCTAAATATAATTATGAAAACTATATCTTATCCAATCTATTTTATTTTTTTAACTTTATTATTGAGTCAAAGTTATATTTGGCCAACTAATGCAAGCAATACTGTAACCGCCTTTTTTGCTGAAGAAAGACCACAAAGATATCATGCCGGGATAGATATTAGAACTTATGGTAAAAATGGTTTTGAAATATATGCAATAGATAATGGCTATATACAAAAAATAAAAACAAACTATAAAGGCTATGGCCATACAATATATTTAAAGCTTGATGATGGCAATACTGCGGTATATGCGCATTTATCTGAGTTCTATCCACCGATCGAAAGTATTATAAAAATAATTAAAAATAGTGAAAATAATCAAATTATTGAGCATGTATTTAGAAAGAATGAATTGAGAGTTTCAAAAGGTGAGGTTATTGGTTTAACTGGAGATACAGGAAGTATCTCAGGACCACATCTCCACTTTGAGATAAGAGATGAAAATAATATTAGTATTAATCCATTAATAAACTTTTATAAAATTGAAGATAATCTACCTCCTATACCTAAGCAAATTGCTGTAATACCTAAAAGTAAATCAACTAAAACTAATAATAGCCCTGACATAGAATTTTTTGATATTATTTATAAAGATGAAAAATATCTTATAAAAGATACTATATCAATAACTGGTGATTTTGGCTTAGCCTTAAATATTTTTGATAAGGTCGATAAACAACCCTTTACATATGGATTACATCAAATAGAATTATATATTGATGGCGACCTGAAATATAAAATCAGATATGATGAACACAGTTTTGATCAAGGCCACCTAGTAAACAATGAACGTAATTATTATTTAAAAAAAATAAAAGATGAAAGGTTTTATAATCTTTATGATTCTGCTCCCAATTTATCTTTTATTGATAATAGGTCTTGGCCTTCATATCTACTAGAAAGAGGTGTCCATAATATTATTATTAAAGCTAGTGATGTTAATAAAAATAATACTATTATTTTTGGAACTATTATATCGGAAAATATTAAAGATTTAAGTTATAATATAATTGAAGATAATGATTCTATTTATATTGATATTGATATTAGCGACCTAAATAATGAATATATAATAAATCTATGTAATAAATATAATGGTGAAATAATAAATACAATTCGAAGTAAAGAAAAATTAATAACAGTTTCGAAAAAAAGACTTGAAGACCCTTATAATACTTTAGAATTTTATGGTACTGATATTAATCTACTAAAAACTAAAAAATATTATTATCAACCAGTAAATAATAAAAAATATACTATAGAAGGAACCTTTGAAATTAAAACTTTTAAGGAGGGTGTCTTAATTCAATTTATAGAAGATGAATTTTCAAATTCAAAAGCTTTTATTAAAATAAACAGCTATGAAGGAAATAAAGAGTTTAATTGTAAAAGGACTAAACAAAATGTAATTTCAACAGATCTTATATCATACTCAGATTTTATAGGTTTAAAGAGTATAGAAATTGAATATCAAACTAAACCTAAAATAAAAAAAATAAAAAAAATGAATGCTTCTGTTTATACGCCAGATAATGGCTTTTATATTTCAAACAATAGTTTAATTATTGATACTCAAAACAATTTTATTAAAGATTCATCTCTATTATGGCTCTCAGATGTAAAAATGAAACTTCCTGAAGATTACAAGCTAATATCAGGTCCTTATAAAATTAATCCATTAACAACATTATATAAAGAAAAATTAAAAATTAATTTTAATTCAGACAATTTAATTGAAGGAACAGGTATATATTATTTAAATGAAAAAAATAATAAGTGGATATATTTAGATACAGAATATGAAAATAATTATTATTCAACCTATATTCTTTCAAACGAAGTCTTTTGCCTATTACAAGAACTAAAACCACCAGTTATAACAAAGCTAATACCTGATATTAATGCCGTATATCAATCAGAAGATATTAATAAAATTGAATTTTATATAAATGATAGCTTATCAGGAATAAATAATATTAAAAATATTTCTTTGAGTATTGATGAACAGCCTGTATTATTTGAATATAATTCATATCAAAAAAAAGTATTTTATAATTTTGAGGATGAATTAGAAATAGGAAAACACTTATTATATATATCAGTTAAAGATAATGTGGGAAATTTAGTAACTAAAAATGGGGCATTTACTATAAAATGAAAAATAAAATTATTATTATAGGTATTGCAGGTGGCTCTGGCTCTGGCAAAACACGATTAGTTAAAAATATATTAAATAAAGTAGATAATTTAAAAGTTGATGCAATTGAATTAGACTCTTATTATAAGGATTTATCACATTTAATCTTTAGCGAAAGAGAAAAAAGTAATTTTGACCATCCTGATTCTGTTGATTTTAATCTTTTGCAAGAAAATTTAGAAGATTTAATTAATAATAGAGAAATATCTGTACCAATTTATGATTATAAAACTCACACTAGAGAAAAAAATACGTCAAGAAAAATAAATAATATTAATGTTATTATTTTAGAAGGTATTTTTGCTTTGTATACTAAAGAAATTAGAGATTTAATGACAATTAAAATCTTTGTAGATACGCCAAGCGATATTAGAGTATTGAGAAGAATTAAAAGAGATGTAAATAAAAGAGAAAGAAGTATCGATTCAGTTATGACTCAATATGAAGAGACAGTTAGGCCTATGTTTATAGAATTTGTTAGACCTACGCAAAGATATGCTGATATAATTATACCTTATGGTGGAAAAAATAAAATTTCTATAGATACAATTGTAACAACAATAAAAAAATATTACATTTAGATATGACATTAACACCAAAAAATAGCGGTTGGATAGAAGTAATCTGTGGCCCAATGTTTAGTGGAAAGACTGAAGAATTAATTCGTAGATTAGTTAGATCACAAATTGCACAACAAAAAGTTACAATTTTTAAACCAACATTAGATGATAGGTACAGTGAAGATTATATTGTATCTCATAATAAAAGAAAGATAAAGTCCTTAACAGTTAGAAATTCTTCTGATATTGAAAAATATAGTCAAGATGCTAATGTTATTGGAATTGATGAAGCGCAATTTTTTGATTTAGATTTAGTGAAAATATGTAAAAAATTGGCTGATGAAGGAAAAAGAATTGTTGTCGCTGGGTTAGAGAAAGATTTCCAAGCTATACCATTTGGACCTATGCCTTTGTTATTAGTAGATGCAGAATATGTTACAAAAGTAAATGCAATTTGCATAAGATGCGGTAACCCCGCAAACTTTAGTCAAAGAATCACTGATGAGAAGAAACAGGTAGTTATTGGTGAAATTGATAAATATGAAGCTCGTTGTAGAAAATGTTTTCAAATATAATTAAGGAGAGTTAATGGAAAGATATATAGGAATATTAGGGATATTTGCAATACTCGGAATAGCTTATCTTATGTCTAATAATAGAAAAAATATTGATCTAAGAATAGTAATATGGGGATTAGGACTTCAATTAATATTTGGAATTTTTATTCTTGTAACCCCATTTGGTAAGCCAATATTCTCATGGTTTGATAAATTAATAAAAAAATTATTGAGCTTTTCAAATGATGGCAGTGAATTTTTATTTGCTTCGTTTATTGATGGTCAAATGCATCCTGCTGTTATTAATTTTGCCTTTTCAGTGCTTCCAACAGTAATATTTTTCTCTGCATTAATGGCCGTATTATATCATATTGGTCTAATGCAAAGAATTATTAGAATTGTCGCTTTAGTAATGCAAAAAACAATGAAAACAAGTGGCCCTGAGACTACTAGTATTTCAGCAAATATATTTGTTGGCCAAACTGAAGCTCCGCTTGTTATTAAACCTTTTGTATCTAAAATGACAAAATCAGAGTTAATGGCAGTTATGACAGGAGGATTCGCAACAGTTGCAGGTGGTGTAATGGCAATTTATGTAGGAATGCTTGATAACATACCTGGAATTGCAGGGCATTTAATGGCTGCATCAATTATGAGTGCTCCAGCAGCTCTAGTTATAGCCAAAATAATATATCCAGAAACTGAAAAAATAATTAATCATGAAGAAAATACTGAATTATCATCAAATTTAAATGAACCCGTAGAAGGTAATATTTTAGAATCACTTGGTAATGGAGCAACAGATGGATTAAAATTAGCAGCAAATATAGCTGCTATGCTAATAGCATTTGTTGCTTTAATATCATTATCAAATTATATATTAAGTATTTTTGGAACCTCATTAGAAGATATTTTTGGTTTTATCTTTATGCCATTAGCATTTTTAATGGGCGCCCCTTGGTCTGAATCACATATACTAGGTAGCCTATTAGGGCAAAAAATTGTTTTGACTGAATTAATAGCATACATGCATCTTTCAGAAATACAAGCTGGACCAAATCCGTTATCAGCTAAAACTGCAATCCTAGCAAGCTATGCTTTATGTGGTTTCGCAAATTTTGCTTCAATTGGTATACAATTAGGAGGAATAGGTTCAATAGCTCCAGAAAGAAAAAAAGATTTAGCAAAACTTGTGACTAAAGCTATGTTTGGAGGTGCTTTAGCATCATGGCTGACTGCTACAATTGCTGGAATTCTAATCTAGGAAATTTATGAGAATATTATTATTAGGACCTCCAGGGGGAGGCAAAGGGACACAGTCTAAATTTTTAATGGAAGAATACGGTATTCCTCAAATATCTACAGGTGATATGCTAAGAGCTCATGTATCTAGAAATACAAATCTTGGTATACAAGCAAAAGAAGCTATGGATAAAGGGGAGTTAGTAAGTGATTCACTAATACTTGGCATGATGGAAATAAGATTTAAAGATACAGATTGTAAGAAAGGGTTTATTCTAGATGGATTCCCAAGAACTATAGCACAAGCAAAAGGGCTAGATGTTTTATTAAACAAAATCAATCAAGAACTAAATTATGTAATATTAATTAATGTTAATGATAATGATATCGTCAATAGAATGGGAGGACGGCGAATGCATTCTAATTCAGGTAGAGTTTATCATATCAAATATAACCCTCCTAAAATCGAAGGAAAAGATGATATTACAAATGAAGATTTAATTATTAGAGAAGATGACAAAGAAAAAACTGTTAGAAACAGACTCATTGTCTATCAGAATCAAACAAAACCTTTAATAGAATATTATAATGAAAATATGATTATTATAGATGGATCACAACCAATCCAAACCGTTAAGAATAATATAATAAATAAATTAAATTGATAAAAATTGGTATTACAGGAAACATTGCTTCTGGAAAAACTACTGTATCTAATTTCTTTAAAAATAAAAATGCTTTTATATTTAATGCTGATAAAGAAGCTAAAAAACATATAAAAAATCATTCATCTCTGCAAAAAAAAATTATTTCTACATTTGGACAAAATATTGTACTAGGTAACTCAATCGATTTTAAAAAATTATCTAAAATTGCGTTTATAAATAAAAAAAATCAAAATATTTTAAATGGCTTAGTATGGCCAGAAGTCTCAATATTAATTGATAATGCAGCTAAAAAAGCTTTAAAAAATAAATATGAGTATTTTATAGTTGATGCTGCCTTGCTATTTGAAGCAAATTTCCAACATTTTTTTAACTACATTATTTTAGTTACAGCTAATAAAGAATTAAGGATTTCAAGAGCTGCAAAAAGAAGAACAATTGATCTCTATCAAATTAAAAAGCGAATGGATTTACAAATGCCTGATAATGAAAAAATAAGTATGTGTGATTTTGTTATTAAAAATAATAATATTGACGCATTAAAAATATCTTTTAATGAAATATTTAAAAAAATTATTTAATAGATATAACTTTCTTATTTAAAATAATTTCATCAGATACTAATTGAATATAATAAATCCCACTAGCTATATTAATTGGATCCCATATAAAAGAATAAATACCAGGTTGATAGTATCTTTCACCTAAGGAGTATATTTCTTGTCCTATCGAATTAAAAATATTTACACTAACTTGAGCGTAAATTGGAATTCCATAAGAAATAGATGTTGAAGGGTTAAATGGGTTTGGAAAAGGATCTGATAAGAAAAATGAATTAGGTATATCATCATTTATAATATTCATCCAAGTTGGGTCAATTGAAAAGTTAAATAACTGAGATTCATATTCCAGCCCATTACTTTCACTTATAATATTCCAATTATAACTATTAATAATAGAATCATCAATATCTAAGTCTGAAATAGAAATATATTGAGTATTTTCATATGTAAATCTAATAATAATAGGATTTAATAAATTATCAAAAACTGTTAGCTTGTAATTTATATTATCACACTCTGTACTAGGAATACTCCAACTAAATAGTATCTCTTCAAAACCATATGGTAATTCACTAGCAAATAATACAGCATCATCTTCTGGCATTAAATTATTAAATTCTAAATAAATACATGAGCCATCATTTTCTGTTGCTTCTGAATTAAAATTACATCCCATTAAATCATTACAACCTAGAATTTCATTACTTTCACAGATACCATCTTGATCAAAATCATTTTCTATATCTTCGGGACATAAATCTGAACAATCTAATATCCAATTATCAGTTAAAGTTGGATATATATTGTTTTCATTAAATTCTGGGCAGAAATAATTTTCAGAATCAATATTACCTAACCCATCTCCGTCAGAGTCTTCACAATATGATAATGGTGCAGGATTATGACAACTACATCCTAAATCTAAAAATCCTTCTTCATATGGAGAATTACCCGAGACACAATCGCCACAATAATCTAAATATGCAAGACCTCCACAATCTCCCCAACAATCACTATTTAGAAAATTACAATCACAATAATTTTCAATAGGATCTCCACTACAATCGCAACTTCCCTGAATATAAAAGCATGAGTTGTTGTTAATTAATGCCTCACTATCGTAATTGCAAGCTAATGAGTCAAGACACCCTAAACAAGAATCATTTATACCATTACATACTCCACATTCATCTAATACTCCAAAACATGTATCTATGAAATCACACAAAGCATCTTCATCTAAATCTTCACATGGAACATCAATACATGAGCCTATATTAATATTAATTTCATCACCATCTATATCAGATAGAATTATATCTGAATAGCAAAAATTAGAACTAATCTGTTCTATATTTAATACTAATAATACGCCTTCACCAGCAGGAATACTTTGGCCTATTAAAGAAAAACCGATAATTGTACTTGCATTATTTGCAATATTAAAACCTGATGATGCAGAGCTACCACCAAAGCCATTTATGATATTAAACCCATCTATAGTTATTTGATATCCACCTATATCAAGTGGTGAATCATACATTACACTTAAATGACCTTCATGATATTCACCAAAATAAATATGTGCATCTAAACACCATGTTCCATCACCATTACATATATCACAATCATCATATTCTCCTATACATTCATCTATATTATCACATATTAAATCATTATCAATATCTATGCCACCGCCAAAACATTCACCATTACAATCTATATCACTATTATAATTATGATCACTATTCCCTCCTGAACAAATAACACAAGAGTCATAAAAAGCTATGCCAAAACAATCTCCATTACAGTCTTTATCGCTGTCACCTCCATCACATACCCCGCAATCGTCAATTATTGCAGAACCAAAACAAATCCCCGTACAGTCTTTATCGCTGTCACCTCCATCACATACTCCGCAATCGTCAACAATAGAGTTTCCACCGCACGAACCATTACAATCTTGTATTACATCATCTGGAAACCCAGGACAACTACAATTTCCTGTACCATTGCATGTACCACATTCATCAATAGTTGCTTTACCTCCACAATCACCTAAACAATCATACATATTACTATAACAATTTGGATATATATCAATATCACCACAAATTTCATCACCATCTATATCGTTATCTGGATCGTTTGGACATATATCATCAATATTTAAAATTCCATCGTAGTCATTATCGCACAAATCATAATTATTTCCATTGCACTGATTACAATTATCTAAATAAGCAAGGCCTCCGCAATCACCTAGGCAATCAAAAAAATTACTAAAACAATTTGGATACATATCAATATCACCACAGATATCATCACCATCTATATCATTATCTGGATCATTTGGGCATGCATCAATATCACCACATAGCCCATCTTGATCTATATCATTCAGATAATCGTTTGGGCATGCATCAATATCACCACATAGCCCATCT
>Ga0209091_10002931_pt1 | contig 13951 bp, 9 predicted proteins | sample ArcticOcean_MG_C_6_FD_187438 | JGI IMG/M metagenome (GOLD analysis project Ga0209091, IMG submission 187438) | Marine microbial communities from western Arctic Ocean - ArcticOcean_MG_CB8_128 (SPAdes) (version 2) | ecosystem: Environmental > Aquatic > Marine > Oceanic | place: Arctic Ocean...
CAGCAAAACCCTGATCTAGCAGTATAGAAATTACGTTATCTACTGGAGACTGTTGTGCTGGAGGTGCATTTTGTGAAGGTGGAGGGTAGTAATAATTCTGGTCGAAATTTGGAGGTTCTGCTATTGCTACTATACTTACTAAGAGTAAGCTAATAGCAACTAAACTAAGGCTAATCGTCTTTATCATTATCTTCTTCTCCTATATAAAAGTATTCTGGATCTAGTAATTGAACTGTTTTAGTATTTATAGGATTAGGTAAAGTCCATGTAACCTTATCTATTTGTGCATTATTAGGCATATCAAAGTCTGGAGTAAAATCAACTTCTAAACCAGATTCTAACTTTAGGTTTATTTTCATTGCAATTCCGGAGTTGTACTCCTAGATTTCATGGTTGTTTGTGACCAAAATGTTACCACTTTTTGTGACTACCCAACTGACTACCCAACTGATTACCCAACTGATTACCCAGTAGTTTGTGGTCGAATATTTCGACTTCAAATCGGACACTAATGTCCGTTATTCTGGTTACTCAACTTCTCTAATTAATGTAATTGAGGCATGAGTAGAATTTGCTATATCAGCATTTCCATCCGATCCAGAGGCTACATGAAAGTTTATCTGTGAATTAGCAGCGAATAGACCAGTGTAACTGCAAATAGCATTAGCATACGATGTGGCAGAATCAATATAAGATAGGTGCCCATACGATTTTATTAAGCTATTTGTGCTTCCTGCTCCTTCCCCTCTTATTTCTGACATTAAATACCTTTCCTCTGGGCCCATAGCGCTTCCTACAACACAAAATATTATATTGTAAATTCCCTTTTTAACGATTTTTAAATCGGTATCAGAAGTGCCTTCAATAAAATTAGTTGTATCTCCTGTCCGTACAGTAAATCTGTTACCTGACGATGCAAATGGTTTTATGATATTTCCTGCTGCGCCAGCAGTAAAAGCACTCGGGGTCTTTAAAAGTAAATATCCATAATCTGCCGATTTTATAGTAACACCAGAACCTATTGAACCTGAAGTAACAGTACCAAGTTCAGTCACATCTAATGCATTAATATCAGCTAGTGTTGGATTAGCATTAGTTACTTTAGCAGTATTAGCCACAACAGCAGTTTCCAAGTTTGCTACATTTGGTATTGCAACTGTACCAGTGAACGTAGGACTAGCCAATGGTGCTTTCAATGCCAGTTCATCACCGCTACTGACGTAGTCTGCTAGTATTCTTGCTCTTGTCATTCTGTTACCTCATCCCAAGTTGTTGTGTCTTCATTCCAACTGTACATCTTATCATCAACAGGCATTGCTGTTGGAGGTTGCCAATCAAAACTAGCATCTAATGCCCATGATGCATAAGGCTTTGGTGAAATGAATACGTCATTGGCTTTGTCGTATGTGAATCCTACGCCTGCATACTGTTTACGAAAGTTACTGTTGTAGCTAGTCTGAACCCATAAGAAGGAATCACCAACTTTTCCTGAGTTGATGAAGTCCTGTTCTGCCACTATTCCTTCTGTGACTGTATTTGTACTATCTATCTTTACGAAATGACTCATATTGTATACCTTATAATTACGATTCCTGAACCACCAGCAGCAGACGGGTGTGCGGCAACCCCTCCAGCACCTCCACCTCCCCCTGAGTTTGCAGTACCGGATACTCCAGCTAATGAACCATTGTAGTTACCTCCTGTACCACCACCTCCACTACCACCACTAGAATAGTTAGTTGTTGCCCACAAAGCACCACCACCGCCACCTCCGAATATGTGGATACCAGCAGTAGTTCCTGAAGTATTACCATCTCTAAAATAATTTGCTAGTCCTGCTCCACCATGACCTTCACTTGTGGTAGTTGCTGGTGTAGTTCCTACTGCTGAAGCACCTCCTCCTCCTCCTGCCGGATACCACACACTATCAGGGCCACCCGCTCCCCCAGCAGAACCATATCCAGTAAACCCAGTAGGTGAGGTTTGTGTTGCAGCACCCCCTGCATAATCATAGTTACCTCCACCACCCGAACCTCCGGCGAATCCGACTCTTTCGGTAGCAGCATAACTATCGCCCTGTCCTCCTGTACCCCCACCAAGAGCTGTAACTCCAAATGCTGTAGTATTGCCTCCATTGGTATTTGTCGCACCTCCAAGTCCAACTGTTACAGTGTAGTCTTGTGTAGTTGTTGTGAAACCAGTAGCTACAAGCACACCTCCTGCTCCTCCACCCCCGGAAACATTCCCAACCAAGCCACCTCCACCACCTCCTGCAACCATTAGTATGTCAACTGTGCCTGAAGAAGTAGGTGTAAATGTGCTAGAAGTTAAAAATGTGTGAACCATATAATTAACTCCACCTGATGAATAGATTGTAATTATTCCACCAGATGCTATTGGTTGATAAGTATTTGTCAGGTTTACCCAAGTAGAATTATTGTAAACTTTAACTAAATTAGACGTACTATCATAATAAATTGTTCCTTCTGCTGGAGAGCCACCACCGGGAGCAGAGCCGGGTGTTAGTACGAGAGAGGGTGCTGTTGCTACTCCTGTGAATGTAGGTGAAGCAATAGGTGCTTTAGTAGCATCTGTAGCAGTCTGCCAACTTGATGTACCATCTCCATCTACTCGTAAATACTTACTGGTTCCTGTTACTCCAGTTGAGATAATATCTGCACCTTCTACTGTAGTTGCACTAAATATCGACAGGGCAACAACTTCTACAACGTCACCAGAAGCATAAGATGAAGTAAACGTGATCGTTGAGCCATTACTGGCTACTACATCAGTTGGAATGACCTGCTTAACACCATTGAGATATACGGAAACTTGTCCGACTGTATAACCTATGGGTACGCCAGAATCATCTGCTGAGACTACTGTACCTGTTCCTACAGTGGTGTAAGTCCATCTCTGGGCTTTGCCCATGCCATCTGGTTCTGCTCCTATGTAACTCATGTTTGTTTCCTTTTAATTTTTATACTGCGTATCTGATTATTACTATTCCTGTACCGCCAGCACCACCAACACCCGGTGTAGAACTGCCATCTGGGCCTCCTCCACCTCCACCACTACCTGTATTTACTTCACCAGTTTCTCCTACACCGGGATCAAGGGCATCACCACCGCCTCCAGCACCACCAACACCCGCTGTTCCTGTACCATTATGTGATCCTGAACCACCACCTCCACCTGCTCTGGTTACTGATGCACCTGTAATTGATGAAGCGATCCCATCACCACCAGCACCACCATGACTAGCAGATGCTTGTCCAAATCCTGCTTCTCCTGCTCCACCTCCACCACTAGCGGCATATGGTGTTGCAACTGTTCCACCACCACCAATAAAACCTTGAAGTGCAGTACCTAATCCACCTGTACCTCTGTAACCAGCTCCACCACCTGAACCACCTGTGGTTAGGACGTAGTCTGCTCCTGCACCTCCCCCACCTCCTCCAACAGTTGTAATATCGGTTATATCTGAACCTGAAATTGAAGAAGCTACTCCTGAACCTCCTTGATGGTAACTATTAATAGTGCCACTAGCAATCACACCACCAGTACCTACTGTAACTGTATAAGTAACGCCAGCACCTAATGATAAATCCGATTCAACTGCTGAAAGCGCACCTGAAATATTCCCTGAACCAAAAGAAGTGCGGTATCCTCCTGCTCCTCCGCCTCCTCCTCCAGAGTGTCCAGAAGGCGCTACACTAGCACCAGCACCACCTCCAGCGATTACGAGAAACTCGGCTGTTTTACTTACCGCCATCACCAGAGTTGCTGCTCCAGTTGAAGTAAATACATGAATCCTATAACCCGATACTGAGGTAATTATTGTATCTCCACCAGTTGCTGCATAATCATAAGAGATTATATTGAAGAGTCTTGGTGCAGTTCTCTGATTCTCATTATCCTTTGCTGTTGCATAGAAGGGGTAAGTTGTAGCATTAGCACCAGCAGTTAAAGTTCCTGTGAGGTATCCACTTGTTTGCAGAGTCAACCCTTGTAGTGCTGTAGTGATTACAGTATCATCTGTGGCACTTGTTACTCTCTGAAAACCAGTTGTGAGTGCAACTCCACTTTCAGTACCCTGTATTCTTGGTGCAGAAGCATTTGCTGTGAAAACTGTATTTTCAACAAAACCACCTAATGACCCTGCGGCAGTAGTGAATATTGGTTCTACATCATAGACAAAGTTTGTGCTTGCAGTTAGTCCAGAACCATTTGTAATTAGTAAGGTTATTGTTCCTGCGGCATGAGCAGGAGGTGTGCAAGTTATTATGGTCTTTAGTGAATTAACAGAGATTGAGGTTGCAGAAGTTCCATCAAAAGTTACTGCAATGTTTGCAGAACCTCCGGCTAGAATAGAATCAAAGTTCGTACCTGTGATGGTTACTGCTCCACCGAATGTTAGAGTTACAGTTGCTGATGCTGTTGCGGCTGCTGATAAAACAAAAGAGGTATCTTCTATGACTGATACAACAGTTGCACCAACAGGTATTCCTGTTCCAGCTACTACCATTCCTACTTGTATTCCAAGTGATGCTCCCGGCACTAATACTGTAGTGCTGGTCTGAGTAGTACAACTAACTGAGACAAGTCCTACTACAGTTTTCTCTGCCGTTGCAGATGCACCATCTGAATATGTAAAACTTGTGATAACTGGTGCAGTTGTAATTCCTGACCAGATTCCAGCAGAGCGTTGTTGTAACATTCCAAGTGTACTGTTATATACCAGCATACCATCGACAGCAGTTATAGAAGCATTTGTTCCTCCGACTGCTCCCGGTAGGTTTGCCGTTGTTACTGTTGGTATTTTAACATGACTACCTAACAGGGTCAGGTTCGAGGGTATGTCAGCAGAGATTAAAGCGGCTCTGCCAGATTTTCTTCCTACGTAACTCATGTAATCTCCAGAAAGCTCATTATCACATCGGCACTTGAGGCCGTGTTTGAAGTCACAGTAATTTTATCTCCTGTCATAAGGACAACTTTTTGATCACCTCCAAGAACAACTAGACTACCCCCTGTGGGTATCGGTGCTGTTTTAACTATGTTGGTGACATAAGGCCCAGCAGGAGTTGCACCAGAAGATGTGCTGTCTGTTAAAGTAACTGTAACTGATATTACTCCAGCGGTTATATTTGCTACTGTCATCCCAATCAATGTGGTCTGACAATCAGCTACTACTACTACTCCAACATCCGTTGCTACAGTTCCTACTGCTCTGAGTGTTCTGTTTTTAAATGTATTTGCCATAATTTATCCTTTAATTTCAGTGCTATCCGAGTGCTATTGCCATTGCTACGGCTGCGTTGTTTGCGGTTGTTGTTGCGTTTGCTTGTGTAAGTCCCATTACTCCAAATGCAGATCCATCCCACACTTTCATTTGATTTGCTGTAGTGTCAAAAGCTAAGTCTCCTGCTGCAAGAGCATTACTTCCTCCATCTGTTGTAGGAGCAGAAGGAGAAAAGTCGTCAATTTGGTATGTGTCTGCAAAGTTATTTACGTTAGTTAGATTATTTGCAACTGTTTCTAAGTCATCTATTACTCCTGTAGCAGTAACAGCAGCTAAATCAGCTACTATATCAGAGTCAGCTAATGTGTTTAAATCTGCAACTATATCACTTGTTGCAAGAGTATTCATATCTTCTATAACTGTGTTACCAGAAGCCGAGTTACCTGCTAACAAAGCCATATCAGCCACTACACCTGTAGCAGTTAACTGAGCCATGTCCTCTATTACACCATCAGCTCCTAATAATCCCATGTCCGTAATAACACCATCAGCACCTAATAAGGCCATATCTCCCCTAACATCTGCATTAGCAAGTAGTGCTAAATGACCTGTAGTAGCATGACCCATTGCAGAAGTACCTAGTAATCCTACTTCACTATTCCTTAGTGCAACAGTATTGAGTAGAGCTAAGTTCTTTGTGGTTCCACTTGTAGCAGTAGTACCATCATAATGGTTTACAAGTGTATTTAAGTTAGCTGGTACTGGAGCGGTAGCAACTGCGGTGACATCTGAACTTATTCCTGCAACAGTAGCAGAGTTAGTCTTGTCGGCAGCAGTAAGCCAAGTGTTCTCCATGTAGGTCTTGGTAACTGCGTCATCATTTGCAGTAGGTGTGGCAACCTGTGTGATCCTTTTCTTAGTTGTGGTTCCCGGCTGGTATGCTTCAAACACACCTGTACCAGAATTGAATGGGAGGGCTTTCTCAGCAGCAACAATAGCTTGTTGTGCCATGTGGAACACATTGAGACTTGAGTTATCTAAGTCTTGTTCTGTTAGGATAGAAGCGTTAGAGAAGTCAACTGAAGGTGAACTCTCATTCTGTGAGGATCTCCTGACTTCAATAATGGTGGAACTACTGAATGTTATATCAGAGTTTCCCGCTCCTGAAGAATAAAGTCCACTACTTGCTGATAGTTTATATAGTGCTGTTGCTAGTATATTTCCTGTATCAATAGTTATGTTTTGATTGGCAGTATCAATAGTCCATACAGTATTACTTGTATCACTCCATGTAGCAGTCACACCATTTAGTGTGGTAGCTGTGTCACCATCCTCAAGGAAACCTGTTCCACTTGCATAATCAGCATCGCTTGCTCTATATATTCTTACACCATCAACGTAAACCTTAAACACATCTCCACTTGTAGACTTATATGAGTCACCAGCAGAAGAGGTAAACCCTAGTGTACTATAGTCAAACTCTATTTGATCTGTGTTTACATATGTACTACCATCAAAAGGGTTCCATGTCTTACTAGTTAGTGAGGTCTCTAATCCCATATCAATCCTATTTTATTAAGTTTAATCCGTAAATGTCCACTTATTATTGTGGCTCTTCAAGGTTATTACCATAGCCTTCTGATTCTATATCAAAGAACTTCTTAAGTGCACCCGGCCCTTGTTGATTCTGGTATCTTAGTAGACCTTCCCGTCTTTTATCTACTTTAGCTTTAAGTTTTGGATACTTTTGTAACAGCATATGCCACGCTTTATCCTTGTGTGCCCTAATTATTTTAGAAGCTTTCCCTAGTCTCCAATTCTTTTTACCGGGATTATCTGGGTATACTCTGTTTGCATCAAAAGCATACTTATCTGATCCCATTAGTACACGGAGTGTATCAACCATCTTCATTTGTTTACCTGTCTGTGGATTTTTAAAGTGTGGTTGGCTACCTATGAAGTACTTATAGTCAGCAAACTCTTCGGGTGATAGTTGTGCACCTAATTCACTTCTCCACCTTTGTGGTGCAGTAATATGGAAACCCATTCGTATTAATTCTTGTATAACAGGATCGTGTTCTTCATAGTTAGTCCATGCGTGTCCTGACCAGTAAGAAATATCTCTCTCTATTTTTTCTCCAGTAACCCAGTTCCACTTTTCTCCTCCAAGACTTTCCCAGTTACCAGTTACATTAGCTATATCAACATCCCATTGTTCACCAAGGTTATCAATCTCCTTGTAATCGTCATGACCTTGGAATGCATGGAACGCTTGTCCTACTAACTTTGGTAGTCTTGCATTCTTAAGTATAGGCTTAGTAACCATGAATTTAAAAGGTTCTTCCGATCTTTGTGCTCCTTCTATTGCTTTAAAGAAGTTGTAGAAGTTACTAATAAAGTGCATATCTCCAACTGACTTCATTATACCAAGTAACATAAGGTTAGCAATGTTATCTTTGTCATTATTATATTTCCATGAGTTTTCATACACATTAGCAGCCATCATAACTGGCCCTGCAAAGGGAGCCGCTCGGTCATAAGGAACCCATTTATCTTTAAATTTACATGAGTAAGGTTTATACTTAGCTGCTATCCACAACTCACGAAGTTTAGGATCACTTGGCCCTGCTCCAGTACATTGTCCTGAAGTAATTAATGAAGCGGTTGCTCCAAGTAAAGTAGTAGATATTACAATATCACCTAGTACCTCCGCTTGTTCTTGAGGAGTACCTCCCCATTTCCTTCTCACCTCTTGTCTCATAGCAGACATACCAACTGTTCTTTCTGTGAGCCTATTAATCATATTTGCAGGAGTTCTCATAATAGGAACATATAGTTCGGCAGGTGGGTGATTCTTAACAAACGCTTGTAAGTCAGAACTTAAACTACCTTTAGGTAAGTCTTCTTGAAATACAATCTTCCGTGCATATTCTAACCCCTCTTCATTTGTTGCTCTTCCTAGTCGATCATAGTATTCTGCCAACTCCTTTTTAACCCATACTGTTCTTGCAACTTTAGTTCCCATTTTGATTGAATCAGGCATCCTCATCATTACTTTACCATAGGCATAACCCCCATAATTTATCTGTTTAAGAAACTCATCTATTGATCCAATACCTCTTGTAGTGAGTCTAATTGCTTGACCTGTTAAATTAAGTGTGGCAGCTAATGCACCCGAAGCACCAGGATTTGCAGCTATAGAAAATTGTCTTTTAAGTTCACGTTCCCCCTTCAAGGTCTTTAGTTGTTTATTTGTCTCATCTACTATAGACCTTAAGGGGTCTAATACATTCTTCTCATGCATTAAAGACCATAGAGCTTGCTTTGCGGCTCTAGGATAATGAAGCATGATACCTCTGGAACGATGTGCAGATTCAAGTAAGGCATCCATTTCCGCAGGTTTACCCATTAACTTACGTACACCGCCTACCAAGATACTACCAATAGTATCTCTTGCCATAGGATAGAAGGTTTCCACAACACCTGATACCATTGCAGTTTCAAATACTGTAGTTGAACCTAGGATAATATTTCTATACACTTCCATTATAGAATCAAATACTTTACCTTTTGCAGCCTTCATACCTCTATCAATTAGTGAAATAGCCTTGAGTGGGTCACCAGATTCTCTCATGATAGTGCCAATCATCTTAACCATCTCTGGATTCCAGTCATTCTTACTCATCTGCGCAGAGATAAAGGCATCTCGTAGTCCCGACTCTTCTTTACTTAGGTTCTTTTTCATTACTCCAGCTTTATCTAACCACTTAGCAGGAACCTCTATTTTAAAACTTGTTACAGACCTAGCAAGTTCACCTCTAATATTCCCATAGTAAAAGTAAAGATCAGATATTTGTTGGAAGTCGTTTTGCAATGCCAGCATTACTTGTGGATCATGCAGTCTATCTAAGTTACCATCAATACTATTAGCTAAATCAAGGGAAAGATCACGTAATACAACCCGGTATGCAAACATGTGTGCACCAGCATCCTTCACATCACCATACTTCTTAAGCATAGAAGCCTTAAGTTTATTAGCAGACTCACCTCGTATAGTTGCCGCTACCTCAAACTCAGTCATCTCATCATAAATATCTTCACCCTTTGATTGGGTAACACCTTGGCTTTCCTTCTCAATTAGTCCTACATTAGACTTCTTTTTTCCTTTGTTTTTACCTGTTCTAACTGTGTGGAAGGTTCTTTTAAATACATTCCTCTTTTTATATACAGCAGCAATAGCTCCAATTACTTGTTCCCACCCTACTTCCTGTGAAGCTCCAATGTTTAATACTCTTTTACTTTTATCTATCTTCCCTGTTAGTATTGCTGAGATAGCAGTCTCAATATCATCGTCACCTAAAGCTACAGCTTTTAGTATTAACTCCTCTTGTGGAGTCATACCCTCTTTAAGAGCTTTTGTTACCTTCTTCGTAGTACCTTCAGGAGTCTTTTTTGATTCTGCTCTCTCTAGTTTCTTCCTAAGTTTCTTAAACTTTTCTAAAGACTCCATATTTTCTTTTGTTTGTGGAACACCATCCATGTATTCTTTAATATCGGATGCTCCTATCTCTGAAATCTTAGATAGCTGTTCGTCAGAGAGACCTGCGTCTTTTGCGTGGTACCAGTTCCTTGCAGTTTTGTACGATTTCATAGCTAGTATAACCATACCTTCACCTAGTTTACCAATGGCAGTACCTTCAATAGCTATTTTTAAATAGCCTTCTGCATCAGAGTCATTAGGATCAGACTTCAAGTAGTTAATAACTGGCTCAAGTAGTGGTACTGGAGTATTCTCAACATACTCTTGTAAGGCATCTGATAACCTTGGTTCATGTGGTTTAAATGTGAGCATGGTACCACCCACATCTCTAGCTATTCCTGAAGGATCATATGTAACGTTATAACCCTTTGTGGGGTGGGCAAATGCACCTGTTGGTAGAACTGCTCGTGCCATAAGTACACCACTTAAGTACCTAGAGAGGGGTTTTAGTATTTTATTAACTGTGTACTCAGGTTCAGGATACTCAGGTAGATGGAAGGCTTCTCCTCTTTCAATCTTATCTTCTAGGTACCCATCTGAAGATAGGAATACCATAGATTTATCTGGATCATAACCCTTTATACCCGGTAAATTAAAGACTACATTATGGTCTAATCCTACGTAATCAAGTGCTTTACTTCCTTCTTCATATAATGTTTTTAAACCAAAGAATTCTCCTGCATTCTTTATACCACTAAGCATACCTGAACCTACACCTCTTACAAGAGTGTCTGTCATGTAACTAGGCTTGTCCTTAAGGAGATCACCTGTTTTAGTTTCTCCTTCAAATAGGTTACTCATACCCTGTTTCCCCCACTCACTAACCTCTTCCACTTTTTTACCAACAACTTTTTCTAAAGAAGGTTCGACTATAACTCCTTCATCATCAGCCTCACTACCACTAACTACGTTACGAGGAGCCTCATAAGGCATTTCAACACCCTCTTGAACTACTGTTTCTTGCTGTATTCCGGGGTCTTTATTCTTTTGGGCTTCTGCATTTCTCTTTCGTAACTTATCTAACCAACTCTGTTTCCCACCTACTGTTTCCACTAGTTCTTCAGCCATAATTATTGTCCTATTAATGTATAGTATTGTTCAATAAGTAGTAATATATCGTGTTTTTTATCTTCAATGTTTGATGGTATTGGATTATAAGGTAGAAGTGTTCTGTATAGTTCTCTCATTTCGTCATTTCCTGTTGTCCCATCAACTAACCCCTCAAGAGCTTCACCTACTTGATTATTTATTGACTCAGTTCCACTTATGTCTTTATCTTTATAATCTGGAAAAGCTTCTTTAATACGTACACCTATTTTTTCTGCTTCTTGTTTAGGTGTCTTTGGTACTTCATTACTATCAGGCGACAGTCCTTTCAGTTCCTTAATAAGTTCTGAGTTTTTACCTATAAAGTCAGTTTCTATTTCTCTATCTGTTTTTGTTTTAAAGTCTTCCTTCTGTTCGTTAGACCATAAACCGGGGGGTACCCCATATTCTGCAACCTTAAGTTTAAGTTTATTCTTAATAGAGTCTTTAATTAATCTTACATTATTTCTTATTATAAAGAGAGCATCCATTGGAATATTAGGTACCTTCTTCACCATATCCATAGAGGACAAGCTGAGTAACCCTGCTTGATACCCCGGAAATATATTTGCAATGAGTTTATCAAACATACCAAGGGATTCCTTAGTAGTTGGTATCTCATCTAATGAGACTATGCCCTTCTTAAACTCGTCTATTTCTCCTTTGGCCTCTTCATCTAGTTCCAACTCTTCTGCATTTAGGTATTTGGTGACTTGACTTTGAATATACTCAGGGCTTTCAAATGCGTTTGTTGTAAGTATCCCTCTTATTGCTGTAGTGTGTTCGGTGTCAGCACCCTTCGCAAAACTAATTGGCTCCCTTTGTGTCTGTTCTAGGCTTCTTAAAGAACTCTGATAGTCCTTCAACTTCTCAGGCCACTTATAAAATATTTCTTTCTCTAAATTCTTTTCTCTTAGCTTCTGGGTTTCAGTAAGTACACCTGTGTTTTTCAGAAACACAAGGTTACGATGTTCTGTAGATAGCTTATTATACTCATCATTAGTTCCGGGTTTTTTTGCATCTGGTGGATTTGCATCCCAAGCAGTTTTAATCGATGATTTCACATTAGTGAAGAAATCTTCTTTTGCGGTTGTTAATTCTTTATAAAGGTTTTCTTTCTGATCTGCACTCCACGCACCATAAGGTATAAATTGTTGTTGTTTATTATCTGGATGGTCTTTTATATCCACTCTATGTTGATTAAGTATTTGACGGAACTCCTTTATTAAAGCTATTTTTTGAGTTGCTATTACGGGTCTCACTTCTGCTGGTTCCCACTCAGCATTCACACCTAGCTCTTTAATGTAGTCTTCTCCAAATTTATCTATTGAAGTCTCTAACTCTTTGTACTCATTAATACCTTCTAGGGGGGTGTACGCCTTAAACAGTTTATCTAGTTTACTTTGCTGGTTCTCTCCTATATGTATATTTCTTTCTGCTAAGTATGTTATAAATCTAGCACTCATTACTTCAGGAGTTGCAAAGTTTCCCGACTCATTTACCCACTCAAGAGCTTTAGGTATCATTTTCTTATCGTCTAATGTTACAGGTAACCCTTCTCTCTTATTAATTAAATCGTAGTTATGGTAAACAGTTTGGTAAACATCACTAAACCCTTTGTTGAAAGCATCTGCCTTTGCTGCTTTAATTAGTTTTTCTTTGTTTTCTCCTTCAGGCATACCTAAAACCTGATTAAATCCAATCTTGAACTCTTCTTTCAAATCTGCTCGGACTCTTGTCCTCTTTTGATACTCTTTACTTTCTCGTGTATTTGCTGCGGTATCTATTGAAGTTATTGTGTCACGAATTATCTTCCGTCCTTTTTGTGTCTGTGCATAGTTACCACCTCCATATGTATCCACTTTACCAATCATGTCTAACCAGTTCTTATTTCCAGTTGTCAATGCTTTATCAGCAATGTTTCTAGCAGACTTCTCAACCACCCAAGAGGGTGCATGTCCTTCATCAATAGACTCCTCGTTACTAGTGTTAATGTCATCGAGAAAGTTTGTTACAACATTACCAGCTATACGCTCATTATTGAGTACCTGTGATAAGGAATTACGTTCTTCGTTTTCTAATTTAGAGGGTCGTGACTGAGTTCTTTTCGGTGTCACATTAATCCGTCCTTCTCTTTGTAGATCTGCTTCCACTTATATTCCTTTCTTAGCTGGTATTATTTGTACATAATCTTTATCTTTAGTACCTGCTTTTAGATTACCCATTTCTCCGGGGTACTCAGAAGCTAACTTATCAAAGAAAGCACTCTTATGTTTGTCTGTCATAGTAGCACCACCTTGAGTTTGTACTTGATACACCTTTCCTACTTTATTAATAACAAAATCCCAATCACCAGTTTTATCTCCAACAACACCATCCCGAATATTATCCACCATTCTCTGAGCTTCATCTTCTGTCTTGTAGGCCACAAGACCATAGCTGGTTCTTTCGGGTACAATCCCCTCTATAGCGTTCCTCATTGCTGTTTGTACTGATTCTTTTTGTGGGAGTATAGGTTGTACTACAGAAGCCTCTATTCCGACAGAGGCAACTTGATCTTCAGCAGGGGGATCTCCTTTAGCTACAGCTATCTCCATATCTACTTCTTGTTGTGTTAGTGCTACTTGGGGAGACTGTTCATGAGCAAGAGATGGAGACAAGCTAGGAGCACGTTGGTCTGTCCCTACTATTCCTTTCGATCCTTCTCCAGTTCTTGTTGCGTACTCTCCTGCTGTTTCTTTAGATTGAAAGAAAGACATAGGTATTTGAGAAGATTGCGTGTGTGAAAGAGAAGGAGAGTGTGCGGGGAACTCGTCTAGTCCTAACTCTTCTGTTTCTGCCTCTTCTACTGGAGATACGAAAGCCACAACTTTGGTAGATTCTACATGCCAAGGTGGGTTATCTCCACCCTTTCTATTTTTATTCCATAAGTTTGCTAATCCTTCTCCAAAATCCCCATATGATAAAGAGTTGCTAGCACCACCTTTCTTTTTAATCTTGTGCATTGCAACTTGATAAGCACTCTGATCCTTTTGTGTTTCTTTTGCTTCTTTCTTAAATGCAGCTATAGTAAATACATT
>Ga0209091_10002934_pt1 | contig 13945 bp, 11 predicted proteins | sample ArcticOcean_MG_C_6_FD_187438 | JGI IMG/M metagenome (GOLD analysis project Ga0209091, IMG submission 187438) | Marine microbial communities from western Arctic Ocean - ArcticOcean_MG_CB8_128 (SPAdes) (version 2) | ecosystem: Environmental > Aquatic > Marine > Oceanic | place: Arctic Ocean...
TTTTTCGAAATGATGATGCAAAGGCGCCATCATAAAAACTCTTTTTCCAGTAAGTTTAAAGGAAATTACTTGAATGATAACTGATGCTGTCTCCAAAACAAATAAACCACCGATTATTGCTAAAACTATTTCATGTTTTGCAATTAAACTTAGTGCTCCTAAAGAGCCTCCTAAAGATAATGACCCGGTATCACCCATAAAAATTTTTGCTGGTGGTGCGTTGTACCACAAGAAACCTAAGCAGGACCCAACTATTGACCCACAAAAAATAGAAGCTTCACCAACGTTAGCTATATAAGGTATTTGCAAATACTCTGAAAAAACTGTATTTCCTACAACGTAGCAAATAAGCGTGAATGATAATGCCACAAGCATTACAGGGACAGTAGCTAGACCGTCCAACCCATCAGTTAAATTAACTGCATTTGAAGAGCCTACAATTATAAAAATTGCAAATGGGATAAAAAACAAACCTAGATGCAATGTAAAATTTTTTAAGAACGGAAAATATAATGTTTTAAGATGTTCGTTATCACCATAATTTATTAATAGAGATATAGCTATTGATGAAAGAATAATTTGCCAAACTATTTTCATTGCTGAAGACAATCCTCTTGAATTTTTTTGTTTTATTTTTAAATAATCATCAATCGCTCCTAACAAACCAAAACTTGTTGCTACCATTAATAAAACCCAAATATAAGGATTTTTTAAATCGGCCCACAGCAAAGTCCCAAAAAGTATCCCTGTCAAAATTAAAACTCCTCCCATCGTGGGAGTTCCAACTTTTTTAATGATATGATTTATTGGACCATCATCTCTTATAGGTCCTGTAAATTTATGAGATTCAATAAATTTTATAAAAGGGCCGCCAATAAAAAATACTATTAGCATAGAAGAAATTACTGAGAGACCTGTTCTAAAAGTTAAATAACGAAAAACATTTAATGAAGAAAATTGGTCTACTAAGGAGATTAAAAAATTATATAACACTGGTGTTTTCCTTTTTAATATTTTTTGAAAATTTATTTAATCCTGTAGCATTTGATCCTTTTATCATAAGCAAATCATTATTGTGAATAATTTTGCCAAAATGATTGTGGGCTTCGTTGAGGCTATTAAATACTTTACCTTTTTTATTTTCAGATAAAAAATTAAAAGTTTCTTTTATATGTTTTCCGTAAACAAACACTTTATCTATATCGCTTTTATTAATTATAAGTGAGAGCTTTTTATGTAATGATTTAGATTTTTTTCCTAATTCTAGCATATCACCTAAAAAAGCTATTTTTTGTGTATTTTTTTTTCTTCTATAAAAACTTATATTTTGAATAGCTGATTCCATGGATAATGGGTTCGCGTTATAACTTTCATCAATCAATTTAAAAGACTTTTTAAATTTGTTAACAACTCTTACGTCTCCTCTGCCACTAGGTATTTTAAAATTTAAAAACTTATTTTTTAAAATATTGAGGTCTAAATTTAATACAGATAGGACAGAAACGCATGCTAAAATATTACTTATAAAGTTATCTGTAAAATTCTTTACATAAAGATAAATAATATTTTCTTTTACAATAATTCTTAGCCTGTATTTATTTTTAATTTTTTTACTAGAGGATAGAAAAATATCTGCCATTCCCTTTGAGCTAAATGTTGTAACGTTAATTCCTTTTTTTTTAGCTTTTTTATATAAAAAATTAAAAAAGTTATCATCTTTATTTAAAACAATATCTCCATTTTCTACAATATTATCCATTATTTCAGCTTTAGCTTTTGCAATATCTTTTAATGAATTAAAATTTTTAAGATGTGCTGCCGAAATATTTGTTATTATTGCGATTTCTGGTTTCACAATTTTAGATAGATTGGCAATCTCACCTTTTTTATCCATTCCAATTTCAAATACTCCATATTCAGTATTATGTTTTAAATTTGCTAAACTGAGAGGAACTCCAAATTTATTATTATATGAAAATGGAGAGCAATATACTTTGCCGTAGTTTTTAAGCGCAAAGCCTACAAGGTTTTTTAAAGTAGTTTTGCCAACACTTCCTGTTATACCTATGATTTCTGCTAAAGTTTTATCTCTAGTTTTATCGGCTAAATCGTTTAGCGAAGTAAACGTATTTTTCACTTTTAAGATCTTTTGATTTGGTAATTTATTCATTTTTTTACTTACTACACATTTAATAGCACCTTTATTAAGAGATTCTTTTACAAATTTATGCCCATCTATATTTTTTCCTTTAATGGCAAAAAATAAATTATTTTTTTTGATGCTTTTTGAATTTATAGATACGCCTTGATAATTACTATGATTAAAAAAATTATTATTAACATTCTTTTTATTTGAAATATTTTTTTTAATCATATTTTTAATTACTGCAGAATCTGAAAATTTAATAATTTTATTTCCGTAATCTTGCGTTTGCTCGTGACCTTTGCCGGCAACTATCAAAACTTCATTTATATTTAGTTTACTTATGGCGGTTTCAATTGCCTTTTTTCTGTTTGGAATATTTATTGCTAATTTTTTACAACCCATGATGATTTTTTTTCTAATTTTTTTGGGATCTTCATTTCTAGGATTGTCATCTGTAACAAAAATCTTGTTGCAATATTTTTTAGCAATTTTTCCCATCATAATTCTTTTTTTCTTATCTCTTTCTCCACCACACCCAAACACTATTGTTATCTTTTTTTTAAATTGTTTTTTAATAGCACTAAGACTTTGTTCTAGCGCATCAGGAGTGTGTGCAAAATCTACAATTATGTTTGAATTATTATTTAAATTAGCAACACATTCTAGCCGTCCACTAACGGGTTTTATTTTATGAATTTTATTTAAAACGTTGTCAATTTTAATACCACAATGTGTGGCAGCTAAAATTGCCATAAGTAAATTTTTTACTTGAAAATATCCTATTAATGGGATTTTTATTTTATAATTTTTTTTATTAATCATAATTTTAATAATTTGTATATTATTTTTATATTTGTTATTTAAAATTTTTATGTCTTTAGATTGTTTTCCAATCGTAATTGTTTGTATATTTCTTTTGGCAGCAATTTTTTTTATGATTTTAAATTCTTTATTATCTTCGTCTGTAACAATTTTAGATTTTTTTTTGAGTAAAGTTTTGAATAAATAAAGTTTCGAATTTAAGTAAGATTTCATATTCTTATGGTAATCTAGATGATCGTGACTAAGATTGGTAAATATTCCTATTTTTATATTTAAATTATTTAATCTTTTTTGATCCAACCCATGACTTGAAGCCTCTAAAATTGCAAAATTTATTTTTTTATTTGCTAAGATTTGCAAGTTCTTATGTAGAAACAAAGGATCTAAAGAAGTTAAATTTGTTTTTTTTTTATAACTTTTTGAATTTATTCCTAATGTTCCTATTGAGGCTGTCAGTTTTTTATTTAAACTTAAAATTTGATAAAAAAAATCTGCCACTGATGATTTTCCGTTTGTTCCTGTTACGGCTAATATATTTTTAGGTTTTTTTTTATAGAATTTTGAACTTGCTTCAGATAAAATTTTTCTAGCATCTTTAACTAAAATTATCGGCACCTTGTAATTTTTGTTTCTTATTTTTTTTTCAGTTATGATTGCTGATGCTCCTTTTTCTATTGCTTTTGCGATAAATTTAGTGCCTGAAGTTTTTGTACCTTCAATTGCAAAAAACACATCTTTATGTTTTGTTTTTTTACTATTAAGAGAAATACCCTTTATGGGTATTTTTTTATAATTCTTGTTTAAAGTTTTAATTAAGTTTCCTAAATACATTTAAAAATTAGTAGAAGCTTGTAAGTTATTTATGGCTAAAATTGGACCAATTTTTTCAATAATTTTGCCCGCAATAACTACTGTGTTCCAGCCTGCTGTATTACGTTTTTCCCCTTTATATTTGTATCCTTTTGGATACTTTTCAGAGGGAGGAAAATTATAAACGAAATTTGGAGCTGGTTTTGGCTCATCCAACATTACTAGCAAAACATACTTTGGTCTACTTGTGGGAAAAATTGAAACAAACGTATTACGTTTCGCTTTTGAATTGTACTTAACAGCAGTACCAGTTTTACCACCTACTTCATAACCCTGTATGTCAGCAAAGTTTGCAGTTCCTTCTTCAAGACTAACCACTTTTCTTAACATTGAATTTATAGTGTTGCTTGTTTCTCTAGAAACGATTTGTTTTTTTTTTTCAAAAAATTTTTTTTCTTTTTTTAAAATATGTGGTGAAATTTTATATCCTCCATTTCCTAAAGTAGCGTATGCTCTGGCTACCTGTAGGGGTGTAGTAGCAATTCCATGACCATATGAGCTTGTGGCAAGTTTACATTTTCCCCATTTAAAATCTAGTGGCGTTCCAACTTCCTCCAATTCAAAATTAACTTTATTTAGCAAATCTAAATTATTCAAAAAATTTTTATATTTTTCTATACCGATTTTTTGTGCAATGCGTACTGCGCCAATGTTAGAAGATCGAACTAAAATTTGCTCTGTGGTCATATCTTTTGGAAGTTTATCATGTTCCGTTATTGAGTATTTATCACAAGTTAATTTATTTTTTAAATTTTTAAAAATTGTATTAGACTTTATTACTTCATTTTCTAATCCCGCAGCTACAGTAAAAGTTTTAAACACAGATCCTAGCTCATAAACATCAAGGGTGATTTTATTAGAAAAAATATCATTATTAATAGAAGTCCTTTTGTTTAGGTCATAATCTGGCAATGAGACTAATGATAAAATTTCACCATTTTCAACATTCATTAAAATTGCGGCAGATCCTACATTTTTAAAATGCAATTGCGCATCTATAAGTTCATTTCTTATTATATATTGTAGATTTGAATCTAAGGTTAAATTTAGAGATTGGTTTTGAAATTTTATTTTTTGCAGCTTGTTATCAAAATATTTTTCTACACCTGATATACCTGTATTGTTGTCATCTATTTGACCAATAACATGGCTGAAAAGACTTTTTTGAGGATATATTCTAAACTGCTTCTTTTCAAAAATTATAGCCTTATTACCTATCAACCAAAGGTTAGTTTTATCATCTTCTGTTAACCTTTTTTTGAGATAAAAAAATTTATCACTATTTAATTTTTTACTTATTTCATTATAATTTAGTTTGGGAAAAAGAATTTTTAAATTTATTAAAAAATTTTTTTTATCTCTTATTAATTTAGGTCTAACTCCTGCAGAATAAATATTAATATTTCTAGCCAGAACAATTCCATTTCTATCCATAATATCAGCTCTATTCGAGATGGTGGTATTATTAATTTTTTTAACTAAAATGTTTTTTTCAGAGAATAATGAAAGATAAATTATCTTTATACTAAAAATAAATATTAAGCTTAAAAAACAAAAAAATAGAAATGCAGTCTTGTTTGAGGAAATTTTAACTTCATTGATATTTTTTTTATCAAAAAGAAAGTCTGGTTCTTCGCTGTCATCAAAAAAAAAACTTCTTATTTTTTTATTTTTTTTTTTAATTTTCATTAAAAATTATTTCCCTGGTACAATTGGTATTCCTACAAAAAGTTTGGCTACTTGGACAATCATCCATTTTTGTATTTTTTCCGTTCCTATTGTTCCTTTGGGATTTTCGTAGAAGCGTTTTATTTCATTTTTTTTATTTTCAATTTTTCTTCCCAAAAATAACCTCATTGCAGTAGGTATCTCTTTAGGATTTGAATATATTTTTTTAAGTTTAGTTAATTCAACTCTTTTCTTTTTTATTGTTTTAAAAACATTTTCTTTTATCTCGGTTTTTAAATTTTTATTTTTGTTTTCTTTTTTAATGTATGCTTTTGCTTTTTTTAATTCTTGTATCTGTGGTCTTTTGTAAGGCACTAAATTTACTTCTAAATATTCTTTTGCAAGTATAGTCAAATTTTCTGGGGAAGTAATAATTTCATAATCTAAACTTTCCTGGTGCAGATCAACTTTTAGATTATTTAAAGAATTTTGAAATGCATTTATTTCTTTTTGTAAATTTCTTGTTTCGTTTTTTATAACTGAAACAATCATTAGCCCAACTATAAATAAAACAACAATTAAAGAATAATTTTTTAAAGTAAATTTTTTACCTTTTATTGGATCGGTAGAAATCACTACATCAGGATTTAAATTATCTTCTGGAATCGTGGGAGCTTCAATAAATTTTTTATAATTTAATATCATACTTTTATTTCATTTAACCTAAAATATTTATTGAATTTTTTTTTAAGTTCTTCTAGCGGATAAAAAGAATTGTTATTTCTAATTCCATATCTAAGTTTTGCAGATCTTGATCGAATATTATGAATAATTTCTTTCCTGGTTGGCGTTAGAGGTTTTTTTAAGGCAGATTTAAATAAAGTTGATTGATTATTTTTTAAGAATAGATATCTAGATGGATTTTTTTTTAAATTTGAATATAAATTAAAAAAGTTTTTAACTATTTTATCTTCCAGCGAATGAAAGCTAACTATAATTAATATTCCATCTTCCTCTAATACTTCTGCTGCTGCTATTAATCCTTGAACTAATTCAGTCAATTCTTGATTTATAAAAATTCTTAATGCTTGAAATGTTTTTGTTGAAAGATTTTTTTTATAATTTTTACCTCTTTTTTTTGCTTTATTAATAATTGAAGCAAGCTCTTCTGATGTTTTTATTTCGTTAATTTTTCTATAATTTATAATCGCAGTTACTATCGATTTTGCATCTTTTTCTTCGCCTAGAATTTTAATTAAATTTATTAAATTTCTTTTCTCTAGTTTATTTACCACTTCAAAAGCTGTACATTCATTTAAACCCATTTCCATATTTAAAAAATTTTTTGATTTAAAAGAGAAACCTCTTTTCTCATCAGCTAATTGATGTGAAGAAAGGCCTAAATCAAAAATAACTCCTCGTGCTTTTAATTTTGAACTAAAAACTTTTTTAAGATTGCTAAACTTACTTAATGAAAAATTAAATCTTTCAGGAAATTTTTTTTCTAGATTTTTAGCATATTTTTTTGCTGATTCGTCTCTGTCGATTGCAAAGACTTTTGTTTTTGGGTATTTTAATATTCCTTCTGAGTATCCTCCGCCTCCGAAGGTGCAATCAATAAATATGCCACCATGCTGTGGGGATATAATGCTTAATATTTGATCTAGCATCACTGGATGATGTTTTGTTTTTTCCAGTAACATAGTGGCATTCATAAATTTCCTTATAATCTTCCATCTTAATTTTTTTGTTTTCTTAAAAATGCTGGTATTTCAAAATCTTCTTCTAGGTCTGGTTGTTCAAACATTTCAGGTTCTTTAGTGTCTAAATTTTCTTTAGAATCTGCTCGTTCGAACATTTCTAATTCAGTTTCTTGAATAATTTCTTTATTTGATATTTCCGCTTTATCATCATCGTTAGAAAATAAATCTGGCGTTGCTAATTCAATACTATCTACTTCAAATCCTGGAATATCATCATCACTCTTTGTGCTATCCATATTTTGGAAATAGGTTGCGCTCTCTAAAGATATATTTTCAAAAGTATTTTCATTTGTTTTTTGTTCTACAGCTTTATTTTCTTGAACTGCTAAATCCCCCTCTGTTACAGGCGTCATATCTAATGCTGTAGCTCCAGCTGTTGCGTTTAAAATAGTTTGATTACTCGTTGTTAATGTTCCTGATGCTGCTGTTGATGTTGCGGCATTATCATATCCATTATTTCTTTTATGAAGTCTATGTACCAAACTAACTATAGGCTTAATTTGTGGGCCTTGATTATCTAATGCTGTGGCAACAATAGAGACTCTCATCTTTCCTTCCATTTCTGTATCTGTAATTGCTCCGATAGTTAATTCTGCTTCAGGATCAACTTCGGCTCTAACTTTATTTACAGCTTCGTCTACTTCAAAAAGTGTTAAGTCTTTACCTCCAGTAATATTTATTAAAAGTCCTTTAGCTCCCTTAAGAGAATATTCAGCTATTAAAGGGTTTTTTAAAGCGGTGTCTGCAGCTTCAGCTGCTCTTTTTTCTCCTTCAGCTTCTCCTGTCCCCATCATAGCTTTACCCATTCCACTCATGACAGTTTCTACATCTGCAAAATCTAAATTTATTAAACCAGGTCTTACCATTAAATCGGTAACACTTTGAACACCTTGTTGTAAAACTCGATTTGACAAATTAAAAGATTCTTCAAAAGTAGTTTTTTCACTAGCAACTTTAAATAAATTTTGATTAGGAATTACTATATTTGTATCAACATGTTTTTTAAGTTCTTCCAATCCTTCTAATGCTCTTCTCATTCTACTTGGTCCTTCATAAGAAAATGGCAATGTTACAACTCCCACGGTAAGGATATTTAATTCTTTTGCAGCTCTAGCAATAACGTGAGATGCTCCGGTTCCAGTTCCACCCCCCATGCCTGCGGTGATAAAAACCATATTGCTACCTTGTATAAAATTAATTATTTCATTTAAAGATTCATCAGCAGAAGCTTGTCCAATATCAGTTTTCGCACCAGCTCCTAAACCTTTTGTTAAATTTGCACCTAATTGTATTTTTGCATCCGCTTTATTAATTTTTAAATCTTGAGCATCTGTATTTACAGCAACAAATTCTACTCCTTGTAACCCAGCTTCGATCATTCCATTAATAGCATTACCACCTGCACCTCCAACTCCTACTACTAATATTCTCGGCTTTAACTCTCTTAACTCAGGTATATTTACATCGATGCTCATTATTTATCCTCTCTATTAAATTGTGATTCCCATTTTAAGCTCGCTCTATTCAAATTAGCTTTTTTCCTAGCTTGTGTTTTGAATTTTTCAAAAAGTTTTGGTTCCCAAATTTGAAAAGTTTTTCCTTGCCCCACAAAAAGCATTGTTTTAATTATTTTTGCGTGACTTAATAATTTTTTAGATAAAGAAATTCTACCTTCGTTATCAAACTGAAGATTTTCACTTTCAGATAAAACTGAAGTAGCAAAAATATCTCTTTTTTCTTCGAATGGATTTAAAGAGTCAATTGAATCTGAAAGTCTTTCAATTCTATTTTTTGAACATCCTTCAATTGAAAGGTTATTAAATGATGGATAGCAAATAACTCCATTGTAACCAATGCTGCTTAAGTAGGATCTAAAACTGGCTGGCACTGAAACCCTCCATTTTTTGTCTAATTTGTTCTCGTAAGTTGATAAAAACATATTTTTTTAAGTCAGCGTTGCTCTCTAAGAAACCAAAAACTTTTTTATGATTTAACTTTTTAAGCTTCATCTACCCCTCCTATGGGAATATATGGGATCATATGGGATTTCAACCTACGCGTCAATACCTTAAATTTAGGATTTTTTTGAAAAAAATACCTATTTCAGATAAGTCGTATAAGTTGATTTTTAGGCACAAATTTGAATCATTGTGGAATCAAAACGTGAACATATTCATTTATTCAATTTAATGATGTGTATATAACTAAACTTTAACAAAAGCTTATCAGTCAGCCAGACAATCTGTAAGCCGGGTTCTGTCATTTAAATTAGTCATTTGTCTGGGACTAAATTCGCATTTAGCCTCTAGCAACCAACCCAGATAGCTAACTAAGAACTGTTTTCGGCCAAAAAAGGCCATGCTATCTCTATTTGGTCTTGCTCCCGGTGGGGTTTTCCATGCGTTTTTTGTTACCAAAAAACCGGTGTGCTCTTACCACACCTTTTCACCCTTGCCTTGATAAGGCGGTTTATTTTCTGTGGCACTATCCCTAAAGTTACCCTCGCCAGAAGTTATCTGGCACCGTGTTCTTAAAGAGCCCGGACTTTCCTCTTTTGTTTATTTAACAAAAGCGACCAATCAATTGTCTGGCAATAGATTAATTAATCAAAATAAGCCAATAAATCAAGGTTTTTTTAAAGATTTTTTGATAAATTATGAGCAATTAATAGGCATTCTTCATCGATTTTCCCATTAATTAATTCTTTTCTATGGTGTCTTTGAAAAGATTTTACAGTTTGAATTAAAAAAGATTTATTATTTTTTGGCAAGTAATATCCAATTCTTCTTAAATTTTTAATGAATTTTAACTTATCTTTTTTTTTATTATTATTAATTTTTCTAAATTTTTTTAAAAAATCAGGTTTGTAATTATGCCAAATACCAATTTTTTTTTTAGCGAATTCTCTCCACGGAAATTTTTCTCCTGGATCAATTTTTCTTAATGGCGCAATATCAGAATGACCCACTATATTTTTATTCTTGATTTTATATTTTTTAATAATATTTTTAGTAATTTTTATTAAGCTTATTAGCTGTTTTTTTGTAAAATTTGTATATCCAAACTGGTGTCCTTTGTTTACCAATTCAATGCCTATAGAGCTTTTATTTAAATTTTTATAACTACCCCAATTTGATTTCCCCGCGTGCCAAGCAATTTTATTTTCCTTTACCAATCTATAAATAGTTCCATTTCTGCCAATTAAGTAATGAGAACTTACTTTAAATTTTGGATTACATAATCTAATGAGAGATTCTCTTTCAGATTGCATTCCTGTATAGTGGAAAACTATTACTTTTATTGATTTTGTTGGTCTTTTTTGAATATTAAAATTTGGTGAAAAATAATTTTTCATTTCCATAAATAAATAAAAGTGTTGCTCAAAAGCTACAAAAAACACATATTTTAACTAGTCATTACTATTAAATAATATATATAACATATCAATAGAGACTTAAAATGATTAGAAAATTCGTATACATATTGGCTTTATCACTTTTTTTGCAAGCAAGCGTTGTGCAGGCGGGCTCAGAAGATAATGAAATCTTAAAGAAATCCAGTTCAAAAAATTCAGCGAGCGAGTGCTTTGAAGGTGCCAGCAGAATGATTTTTAAATTTAACTACGCCTTAGATGGTGCAGTTTTTGAACCAATAGCAAAAGGCTATAGATCTCTTCCTCAGCCTTTGAGAAAAGGAACTGGTAATATGTTTAGTAACTTACGTTCTTTACTGACTTTGACTAATAACTTGCTGCAAGGAGATTTTAGTGGAGCAGGTAACACAGCTGGGAGATTTGCAATCAACACTACTGTCGGTATTTTTGGAATATTTGATCCTGCAACAAAACTAGGGTTAGCAGAACCACAGAAAGAAGATTTCGGACAAACAATGGGTTTTTGGGGAGTTAATAGTGGATGCTATTTTGTTTTACCAATTTTAGGCCCCACGACAGCAAGAGATGCTGTGGGATTAATAGGAAATGCATTTTTAGATCCAGTTTATCAAATTACACATAATACAGAAATAAGTAATGGAGTGATTGGTAACGGAAGCTACTCTGAACATAATTACTATTACTACAGAGGATCAGGAGCGGTAGATTTTAGAGCTAAAAATATTGAATCTTTTGAAAGTTTAAAAAATAACTCAATTGACATATATGCATCAGTAAAAAGTTTATATTTACAAGATAGAAATAAAAAAATTTCTGGCAATGATTCCACTACCGATACTCTTAATGATAATGATTGGGAAGAAATAGATAGCAATTAATTAGTATAAAAAGAAATTGTTCATGAAAAAAAAAATTTTCATTGTTATTTTTTTAATATTTAACTTAACACAGAACTGTTTTGCTTATAGCAGTGACCCAAAAAAATTTATCTCCGAAATAGTAGATGAAGCAAAAAAAATTCTTGTTGCAACAAATAGCAAAGAATTTAAAGAAAAAAAATTAGAAGAAATAGCTAAAAAAATAGCTGATATAAAAGGAATGGGAAAGTATACATTGGGGAAATATAGAAAAAATCTCACAGATGAACAACTAAATGAATATGAAAATTTATTTGAAAAATATTTTTTAAAAAGTTTTTCCTCTAGACTGTCTGACTACTCAGATCCTAAAATAGAAGTTATTTCTGCTGAAGTTCTTAATCCTAAATACACAATTGTCAGAAGCGTTCTGCTCGCAACTGAACAAAAGCCAGAACTCAAAATTGATTGGAGAGTTTACACAAACGATCCAGAAAATCCTTTAATAAGAGATTTAATTGTAGAGGGTTTAAGTTTAGCAAGAACTCAGAAAGAGGAATTTGCTTCAATAATTGAAAATGACAACCAAAATTTTAATAAATTATTTTCTACATTAAAAGAATTTATTGCCAAGTAATTAAACAAACCTTATTTGTGGAAGAAAAATCTAGAATCTTAAATAAAATAGCCAGCGATCAGTCAAGACCTGTATCTTTTGATGATTCTTTTGGAGGAAGTGAAAATCAATTTAGACTCCTATTAAATTATTTACCAGATGAAAGTTTTAAAGATATAAATTTAATTTTAAATAATGCAAATCATGATTTAATTGAAAAAGATAAGATCAATATTCTTTGGATGCATCATTTTGTAAATCAAGAAGAAGCTAAAAATCTAGGATCAAAAGAGTTTGTTGATAAATTAGATTGGATTGTCTTTAATTCCCATTGGAATTTTGAAAAGTATATGTACCAATTTAAGATTCCAGAGAGCAAATCTATAGTGATTAAAAATGCTATTGAAATAATCCCTTTTGAAGAAAAACCTAAAGATAAAATTAGTTTAATTTATCATACAACTCCTTGGAGAGGTTTGGTGAATTTATTAAAAATATTTAAAAAGCTAAATTTAGATAATGTTGAATTGAATGTCTGCTCTTCTACTATAATTTATGGTAAAAAATTTGATTCTACTGTTGGCAAAAAATATGAAGATTTGTTCAATGATTGTAAAAATTCGAAAAATATAAATTATTATGGATATCTGGAAAACAAAAAAATAATAGAATTATTAAAAAAAATTCATATTTTTTCCTATCCAAGTATTTGGCCAGAGACTAGTTGTATTGCGGCAATAGAATCTATGGCAGCTGGCTGTAACACGGTAACAACAAATCTTGGAGCGTTATATGAGACTTGTTCTCCTTTTGGTACGTTTGTTAATTTTGATAGGAATTTTGATAATCTTGAAAAAAGATTCAGCGAAATACTTTTAAATGTTATTAAAAATTATTGGTCACAAGAAAACCAAAATAAACTTAAACTACAAAGAGAAACGATAAATTCTACCTATTCGTGGAAAGTAAGGTCTGTTGAGTGGGAAAACTTTTTTAATGAGGCAAGGAAATCAAAAGTTTAAATCTTTAACTTTTTTCTGCATATATTTAAAACTTTCAACTGCTATTTTGTCTCTTTTTTTAACTGCTTCTATTATATTTTTATCATATGTCGTAACAAGCCCTGAAGTAACAATATGAGTTTTATAAATTAAGGAACGATTGCCATTTTTATCTTTCTTTAAATATTCTTGCAGCGAAAGGATTTTATTTTTTCTAAAAAAATATAAAAAAAATGAAATCCATAAATCATCATATAAAAAAAGCTCCTTATAATCTTTTACAACTTCGTCATAAAAATTTTGAATACCGTTTAAGTGGTTTGTGTTTATCCCAAATCCATCCGCACCTTGGCCTATTCCAAAATTTCCTAATGGATGCACATAAAAACTAAAAGCATTATCGGGATATTTAGAATAAAAGTAAAAAAATTTTTCTATCATATAATTTTCGTATGCATGATCATCATCGGCTAAAATTAACAAAGAATTTTTTTGCAATTTATTCAATGAACCTAGCAATTTAGTTCCTGGACCACTATCTTCACATCTGGTAATTTCAACTAAATCATTATCAAATTTAGGTATTTGATTTTCTTCAATTGTTTCTGAAAAACGCTTGTATTTAAATGGTATATTAATAAAAATCTTATCTGGTTTGTGAGTTTGGTTTAATAAAGATTCAACCGTTTTATTTAAATTTTTTATTCTTTGTGGAATAGCGCTGATAGAAACGTAAATCATTCTATTATATTTCTAATATTTTTAGCAATGCTGATTTTGTTAAATTTTTTTTTATATTTTTCTCCGA
>Ga0209091_10002937_pt1 | contig 13937 bp, 8 predicted proteins | sample ArcticOcean_MG_C_6_FD_187438 | JGI IMG/M metagenome (GOLD analysis project Ga0209091, IMG submission 187438) | Marine microbial communities from western Arctic Ocean - ArcticOcean_MG_CB8_128 (SPAdes) (version 2) | ecosystem: Environmental > Aquatic > Marine > Oceanic | place: Arctic Ocean...
CGGGAACTGTAAAAAAGAACGACGACATTATTTTAAACTCCTTTTTTGTCGTCAAAGAGAGAGAGATGCAATAACACTAACGACGAAAGATATGACACTTGAGTTCTCGCGCGAGTTTTTTTTTTTTTGAATTCTCATATTTAGGGTTTTTAAAAAAGTAGGTGAATTTTTCTTTCTTTCTTTCTTGGGAAGGGTGCACCACACCTCTGCACTCCTAAATATAAAGTACAATATGTTTGGATTCTGCCCGGTCTGCTGCTTCTCCTCTAAAACGACTTTGATTCCAACTGCACCACCACCTGTGAGAGGTGGTGGTGAAAAAAATGGTGGTGTTTCGATTTTAATCGTCGGCGCGGGGCGATTAGGGACGTGGTTGGCGGTGAAATTCGCCAAAAATCAGAACAGTGATGAAGGCATTGATGGGGAAATGCCTCCAAATCCTTCGCATCCTCCAAAGGTGTTTCTGAAAGGCTCCGGACGACGAAAACGAGTTGGTGGTGATAAAACGAGAGATATAGTGGCGAAGTTGGTGGAAGAGCACGAAATCGCGCACATCGATTCTTACCAGGACGAGAGATTCCAGAAGTTGATGCGAGAGAACAAGGGAAAAGAGTTTCGATTTGATTACGTTTTCGTGACGGTGAAAACGTACGCGTTTGACAAAGTGGTGGAGGAAATGACGCGAGCGAATATTCCGACGCCAAGAATAGCCGTCATGTTGCACAACGGGATCGTTGAGCCGATATTTAAGGGGTTAGGGAACGGGTACGTACCGTGCGTGATTCCGCAAAGTTACGACTTTGTCGACGCGTCGGACGGGAAAGGCGAGAGGTTTACCATCAAAGTGAAAAACGAAGAGAAACCGTGGGCGATGCCGAACACGGACGAGGCGAAGAGAGTGCACGCGCTGTTGACGTCGATTGGCGCGAACTCGCAACCGGATGAGGATTTTGAGTACACTCTGTTGAGGAAATACTTCATCAATTGCGTGGCGAACTTGTTATCCATCGTCGGCGACTGCAACTGCGACGGGTTGTTGGATACGAAAGACTTGCGAACACGCATGGATGTTTTGTACCACGAAATGTACGCCGCGTTACAACCATCACACAAAGACGGATTCAAGAAAATGCCTAAAAATTTCTACGACGTCGTTTTCTCCGGTTTGCGTACGTACGGCGCGCACTTCCCGAGCACAAAGTTAGATTTCGACGCCGGCGCGCTTTTAGAAATCGACTCCTTGAACGGATACGTCTGCGTTCGAGGACGAGAAAACGGAACGCCGTGTCTCGAACACGAAAAGTTGATCCGGGAAGTCCAGCAGCTCGTGAAGCAAAGAGACGACAAAATGATAAAGAAATAATAAAGAAGAGAGATAGAGAGATTAAATGTGTATATAAAACCACCGCCCGCTAAAGCCTTTACATGTATTAGAGCGATATTCAAACAAATCTGAGCACTTTTAGGGAAAAGAAAGTTTTCGAATTCAAAACTTAAAACGATCGCCATTTCTCCACACTTCGACGCACGCGCACGCGCACACACAACACACACACATCATTTGAATGTCCTCGCCCACGCCGTCGTTAAAAGCGCTCGTTTCTTTCACGCTCGTCGGTGCCGGAGTTGGTTTTTACGTCCAAAACTACTACGAGACAAAGTTTAGAGACGCGCAGTACGAACGGTATACGCGATTTCTCGAAGAAGAGAATCTGAAGAAGACGAAGACGAAGACGAAGACGAAGTGAGAGGCGATGATTTTGAATGGCATTCTGTTCGCAGGAGGACAACAACAACAACAGCAACAACAGCAACACAGAAGAGGAAGTTTCGCGAGAGAAAGCGCAGATTTCGGTTCCAGCGTGAACTGCGAGCCGAAAGTCCCTTTTGTGTTGTTGGATGATGATTTCTTAGTAAACGGCTCTTCTGAGTGCAAAGAAGAAGAAGAAGAAGACAACAACAAAGAAGACAAAGCGGCTTTAACGACGAAAAGAAGGGCATCATTATCATCGTCAAAAACGATGATTTTGGGAAAGAGAAAACAGATGAATGGTAAACAATTCGCGTGCGTGTTTGATTGCTCCTCGGTGAAAGGCGAACGGCAATACATGGAAGACCGATGGAACGTCGTTCGATCGAAGTGTAACCGCGTGGCGGTGTTTGGCGTGTACGACGGCCACGGCGGATGTCAAGTGAGCGAACTGTTGGCGAAGACGCTCGGGGAGAAGATTACCAGAGACGTCGGTCGATTGAAGAGGAAACCGAAGGAGACCATCGCGGAGGCGTTTCGAGAGGTGGATGAGGTGGCGGTGAAGGAAAATCCGGGGAAGTGTCGGAGAAGTCAGGTGTCGGGGAAGTTGTTGGGGAGCCCCGGGGCGGGGTCGACGGCGATTGTTGCCGTGGTGTGTTCGTGGGGGAAGGTGTATTTCGCGAACGTCGGAGATTCGAAAGCGACCGTAGTTCGATTAGAAGAAGAAGAAGAAGAAGAGGAAAAAGAGGAAAGAGAGAACGACGAAAACGACGCAAATGTGCGAGCGAGTGGTAAGAATAACGATAATAACAACACGCCTACAAGAGCATCGTCGCGGCGACAGTCGTTGTCGCAAAGCAACCGGTCGACACCAGTGAAACAAAGATCGACTACGCCGGCGCGAAAACGACAAGAATTGAAAACGACAAATAGCGATCACGCAAAGAATAATAGCAAAGTATTTTTCGAAACGCCCGACCAGCGCCCGGCGAGAGAAGACGAGCGAACGAGGATTAACAATATTGGCGGGAAAATTTTGAAATCCAGAGACGGTTCGGCGCGCGTGGAAGGCATTCTTGCCGTGACGCGAGCGTTCGGCAACGCCGGGATTAAACAGTTTGTCGAAGCGGTGCCGGAAATTTTCGAGTTCCCGATTGAACAATGTGGGACAGTTGTTTTGTGTACGGACGGTGTGACGGACGTGATGAATACGGAAAACGTGAGCTCGTTGATCGCGAAAACCATCGACGACGACAAGCGCGCGCGGATAGAACGACAGAAACGAAGAATGAGTTTAAACAACAACGAGGTAGCGACAAAGAATGGACGAAATAGTAGACTGGGATCACCGCACAAAGACTTGACTCTTCGAAACGAGCGCACGTCTTCGGAAACGCTGACTTCGGTTTCCATCAAGCGACGATCGAGAGACAACGTAACGGCAGTCGTCTTTCGATGTAGCGAGCATTTATCCTCGTTCGATTACATTTTGTCAGAGACGACGACCACCACAACAGCGGCACATATTCACTCCGCGATTGTGAATCACGTGCGGACGGTCCCAACGTCGCCGGTGCTATCGCCAATCCAGACCGGCCTATCGAAAGGAGGTGTCGAGAGCGACGAGTTTGCCGTGCACTTGCGAGAGTCTGTGCAAGCGATTTCGGCGGCGAATACGCCTTCGCCAAACAAGAAGAAGAAGAAGAAAGCGAACAGTCTTTCGTCGCCAAATTCTCCGTTACCGTTGCCTCTGTCGTCAAATAAGAAACAGAAGAAGGCGACGGAGCCAAAGGCGACTAAAAACACGAAATCGCCGTTGGGTGTTTTGAAAAAGGAGGAGGTGCGTTCACCGACGTTGAACGCTTAAGCGGTCGGAACGCGTCATGTGTTACTCTCTTGTGATTTGTATTTTAGCGTATTGACATTTCTAGTATCCGTAAAGAGCTTGCTACTGCTCCTGCTGCTGCTGCTGCTGCTGCTGCTTGGCTGTGTGTTTTATTACAAAACTCACTCAATGATATGAGAGAGAAGGCTATAAATACTACTAATTTCTACAATAATACATAAGCTGCTTACCTGCTGACCGCTTGAAGACTTTTACGCTTTTGTTTCTCTGCTTTCGTTTTCTCGATTAAACTATCGGCGTACCAGAACGCGACTCCGGCTAAGATGTACATCACAGGCGCGAATAACATCGCGTCTTTAATTTCCAAACCGCCTTTGCTAATCAACGCCGCAACAGCTAACGGTCCAAGGCCTGCGGTTAAGTTTCTCACCGCCAGGTGCGCAGCAACCGTCGCCGATGGGTTTTCCGGGTCGAGTTCTCTCGTCATCACCGCCGTCGGCGATCGAAAAATTTCAGAAAACATAAACCCAAAGAATAAGTATGTCATCGAAAGTTGGTACGAGCTTGACTCCAACGATTCCGCGATTAAAGGTGCGCACAATATGGTGCCACCAGCAACCATAATTTTACGCTGAAACGCGTTTAATCGATCGGAGAAATACCCAGACGTCAAACCTCCGATGGCGCCGGAGACTGGAATGACAAACGCCAAGAGATGATTATACTCCGAAGCTTCCAATCCGTACGTTCGTTGGTAAAACGTCGCTTGGAATGCAATCATCGACCAACTCGCAACGTCGGTTAACGTTGCCGCCAACGTCAGCGCGCGAAAGTTCGGACTTTTAAATCTATTCACCGCGGAATCGAAGAAGGATTCTTCTTTCTTCTCCAGCTCCCCTTCTTTCTTCATTTGGAAGTCTACGCGATTTTCGATGATATCGGACAAGTCCTCTATTTCATCCGCTTTTATGGCTTTGCGCATGACTAACGCAGTTACGTTTGCAACGGCTTCCTCTTCCGTCTTCTTCGCTTTTCGCATTATCAAGTCCGTCGTTTCGTCTTCGTCGTACGAGGCGACGAGAGACACGATGTTCAAATCCGATACGAGTTTTTCTTTCGATTTCCCAGTAATTTCGTCTTTTAACACTCCCGAAAATCTCGTTTTACGAAGTAATCGTTTCGCGTCCGACATTCGCTTCTGTGAACGTCTTTGTTTCCTTCGCACCGCGCGAGACGATCCATCTTTACTCCTTCCGGGATCAGTCACGATGAAAAAGAGTGCCGGCGCTATGATGAAACCCGGGATGGCTACGGCTTCAAACAATTCTCGCCACCCCAAACCAGTATTCGCCATCAACGCGTCTCCGACAGATTCCATCGCCGTTCCTGCGTTTGGGGATAACACGACCGAGTCACCTGTGACGTATAAAATCGTATGCGAGCCAAGATTTTTGATATCGCTCAAAAACTCTATCGGCATCGTAATCGGCAAGTCAGGATTGAACACCGAATCCGTCGCCATTTGCGGCGCGGCAACCATCGCCCCACTCGCGAACGAAATAGCGCGACCGAAATGAACGCCCATGTTGTACAAACTCATCGCCGCGTTTTTATTCCTCGGAAACAGTTCCGGCAACAACGAAAACGCGATTGGATTCTGTGGCCCGTTGCCGATGGCGAAGACTATTCTCGCCACCACCAACTCGGTAAACGTGTTTGCGTTTGCAGTCATAACCGTTCCAGCGGTCCAAATTGCCGCTCCAGCGGCTAATAAATTCTTTATGTTCGTCTTATCTGCCGCCAAACCAATCAACGGCAAACATAAACTATACACGACCGTGAACAAAGTCGTCAATAACGCGCCTTGCCCGTCGGACAACTCTAAATCACCGCCAATCGCCGGCAACAACGCGGACACTAAAAACCCGCTCGCCGCACAGTGAACGTACGCAAACGTTAACAACGATAACGTAAACGTCGCTTTGCTCTTCGGCGAGTTTATCCTCTCCACAATCTTCAACCACTTCTCGCTCTCTTGCGCGTTCTTCTCCGGATCCTCCCCAAAAGGTTGAAACGATTGATACGACGGGTAAAACTCAGTCAATTTGGAAGACAAATCAAACCTCTCCGACCGGTCCCGGTGTCGATTGTATCGATTACCATCATCGTCCAAACCCGTCGTCGTCGTAAAAATGCTCGTCGTCAACTTCTTTTCTTTTTCGCCCAAAAACGCAGCAGTCATCTCTCCCGCCGCTCGTCCGCCTTCTCGTCTGTGGTGTTGTTGGTGGTGTTCCTCGTTTTTACTCTCATTTCGCATCATCATCACCTCGTCGTCGTCTTCTCGCGTCCTTCTGCTTCTTCTGCTTCTTCTGCTTCCCCCGTTGTTCTCCTTCTTCCGCGCTCTCTTTGTCTTCTTCGTCGTCGTCTGAATCGTCGTCGTCTGAATCGTCGTCGTCGTCCTTTCCGAGGAAGAAGAAGAAGACGATTCACCGCAACTCAAGATACGCACTTTGAGATATCTTTTGAGACCTCTTCTCGAAGAAGATAAAGAAGAAGAAGAGAACGACTTGCCACCAAAACCATTCTCAGAAAACAACGACCTCGACGGTGTTACTGTCCTCGTCGGCATCTCTGACGCTCTCTGACTCTCTCTCTCTCTCGTGTTTGCCAAGTGTTCACAGATATCTTTTGTGGGGAAATTCGTCACTTTTGACGCAAAGAAGAAGACAAAGAAGACAAAGAAGATGGAGTCTCCCGGAGGACAACAGAACTCGAGGAACGCGAAAGACTTTCTGAGCAAATTCGACGTGTTCCCGAAATTCGTCGACGTGGATTTCTACTCGCGCTCGTTCGGGGGTGGGATAATCACCGTCGTCACCTACATCGTCGCCGTCTCACTCCTTCTCGCGGAGACGAAGTTGTACTTCAAAACGCACCTAAAACACGATTTATACGTGGACAACGGCAGAGGAGAAACCATGCGGATTAACGTGGACGTGTTCTTTCCAAACTTTAGCTGCGGGAGCTTAGGGTTAGACGTGATGGACGTGAGCGGGGAAACGCACTTGGACGTGGTCGATCACGAGATGCGGAAAATTCGGTACGATCGGTACGGAGTGAAGTTGGTGGCTTCCTCTAATAACGAACACGGGGAATCGGAGGTGGTGAACGAGAAAGCGTTTGATGACAGCAACGAGACGGAAACGAGTAGTTTAAGAAAGAAAGAGAAGAAAAAAAGCGCGAAGGAGTTGATTCCGAAATATATGGAAGACGGGGTGACGAAGTATTGCGGTTCGTGTTACGGCGCGGACGTGAGCGGAGCGAATCGAGGGAAAGAGCAAAGGTGTTGTCAAACGTGCGAGGAGGTGAGAGAGGCGTACATTGAAGTCGGGTGGGCGTTTACCGGCGCGTCGAGTATGGAGCAGTGTAAACGGGAAGGGTTTTCTGAGGTGTTAGGGAACGTGCACGAGGAAGGGTGCGAGTTCAAAGGGTTCTTGGACGTGAATAAAGTGCAAGGCAATTTTCACATCGCGCCGGGGAAGTCGTTTCAACAGGGCGAACAACACGTGCACGATTTATCGCCATTTCCGGACGGGAAGTTCAACTTTTCGCACGAGGTGAGACATTTATCGTTTGGAGAAGGCTACCCGGGGAAAGTGGACCCTTTGGATGGTACGAAACGAACGCTGAAACTTCCCGCGGAAACCGGCGTGTACCAGTACTTTTTTAGAATCGTCCCGACGACGTACACCTACCTCAATCCGTTCAAGAAAGATATCAGCACAAACCAATACTCGGTGGTGGACCATTTCAAACCCGTGGACGCGGCTTCCATTCAAGGCGGTAGCAGTGACTTGCCGGGCGTATTTTTCTTTTACGATTTATCGCCGATTAAAGTCGACATCGCCGAGTACCGGACGAGCGTTTGGAAATTTTTAGCCGAGATATGCGCCAGCGTCGGCGGCGTCTTCGCGGTGAGCGGAATCGTCGATAAGGTGGTGTATAAAGGGTCGCTGGCGATTAAGAAGAAGATTCAGCTCGGCGTTCAGGATTAGTTGTTTTTTGCTCAGAATAATAATAACAGAGCGCGAAAATAGAGAGAAGTTGTATAGATAATAATAGTGTTTGTAATACCGACGAGCGAGTGCGAGAAGAATTTTTAAGAGCCTGTCCCCTAACCTTCGATGTACTTCTCGACACACTTTTGACGCGCAAAAAGTCATGTCCTTCTCCTCATCCGATGACACTTCCTCCAAAAATACGAATAATACGAATAAAACCTGGTTTCAACAGAACAAGCTCGCCTGCGTCGGCGGTCTTTGGCTCACTTGCATGACCGGCACCTTTTTCTTCCAACACGTGTTGCAAAACTCCAAAACGCGGACGTCGGTGAAAGTCATCCACTCGCGTTTATATTCGCAAGCGATAACTTTATCCGCGTTGTTAGCCGCGAGCGGGGTGGAATATTACGATCGAAGATACAATAACAAAGGAAGAGGAGCGGTTGAAAGAACAGATCCGTTCGAGTATAAACACAGGAGAGCAGCTGCGGCGGCGAGTACCGATACTGCTGCTTCGAGCAGGTGATTTTTCCCCCGAGAGAGAGAGAGAGAGAGAGAGAGAAAGAAAAAAATCCGAGGAGCCTCGGAGAAAAAAAAATGTTCCTCATTAAAGAACACGCTGCTTCGGACGAGGCGTGTTTGGGGCGGTCTGCCTTTCCTGCTACTTCTTCTTCTTCTTCTTCTACAGCGGGAACGAAATTCTTTTCCCGGGTCGCCAACGGGAACCGGTTTTTTTCGACGCTGATTATCTTCTCGGCGTTCAAAATCTTGGACGTCGTTTTCAGCGGGTTCGGGTTGGTGTACCCGTGCTTACTGCCAATAAGCGCGCATGCATCGAAAGATGCTGGGAAGAAAAATGCATATCCAAAGGTTTTACGATGGCAAGAGTTCAAGTTGAAGGTGTATTCGCTCGCGCATTGCGTCTTCAATGTGGAGATTCCAAGACGATATGTGGATAAGTGTTACGAAAAGTTGATAAAGGCGAACGAGAGCGTGCCAGATGCGTTCGTGCAGGAAATACCGACGATTTACGACGCGCATTTACCAGGGTTTGATTGTGAAAAGTTCTTTCGCGATTTTGTGAAACGGCCGCATCCGGTTGTGTTGAAAGGTTTCGCCAAAGAGACGGCAGCGGCGACCCAATGGACGTTGGATTCTTTGATCGCGCGTTTCGGCGAGGACGAGGTGAAATTGAAAACGAAGGACGGTGATAACGTTCCAGGGATAATGAAAGATTTGAACACGTTTCCAAACTATTTGCACAACTGTGAATCGTTATTTCTGGAGCATCCAGAGTTGGCGAAGCAATTACAAGTGAACAGACTGGAGAAACTCGCTGGGAATAAAAGAATCGCAAACGACCATCCGACACTTGGTCCTTTACCGTTGCAACTCTTCGCGGGCAGAGGCGGTACAGGTACCGCGTTTCATTGTGCCAACGCGTATAACTTTTTCTATCAAATCGAAGGCGTGAAGAAGTGGACATCTCTCTCTTTTGTCGATCCGCGATGGACGATGTTCATGTTCCCGGCGATCAATCGAAACGCAATTTACCAAAGTTGCGCGATTAAAGATCCAAACACGGTTTTGGAACGATATAAACCGTTGTGGCGCGTCGTGCCTCGTTACTCCGCGGTTCTCGAAAGAGGTGACGTCCTCTTGAACCCACCGTGGTGGTGACATTGCATCGAGAATCTATCTGATTCCTCCGTCGCGGTGGCCACGAGGTGGGCGGATTCGAAAACGTTCAACCCAATCACCGGTTTGGGCAGCGACGGCAATCGCTTGTTCACCTCGTTTCAACTCTTCTCGCCAATTTTTGTCAAAATGACCTTCTCGATGTTTCTCGCGGGGACTAGCGGACTGGTTCCAGAAGACGAACTCGAAGGCGAAGAAGAAGAGACCACCCGTCGTTCGAAACAAGGCGTTCGGTTCGAGCAAGGGAATCGCATGCTCGACGCGTTTAACGAAAACGCAGAAAACGACGCGTACAAAGCCTACTACGCGAATAAAAAAAAGGGCAGTGAAACAAACAACACATTTGATGATGTTGGCGTTTGAATGTGCGTTCGTGCGTTGTTATCTTTAAACTACCGAATACTTGTTCTAAAAAATACTAGCTAGCACTCTACGATTTTCTATAAAACGAATCCCAATCCGGCGTCGGCGGCTTCTTGCGCTATTTGGTCAAACGGATTGATATCGAGAACTCGTCTCGGCGCGTCCGCCTCGAGGCGGCTGAACGCGTCATCGTCGTTGTCATTTTTCTTTGCATGCTTCCCCTCCTCTTCCAGCGGGGCGTTTGATGATGCAATGTCCTTGAACGATTTCACAAACGTCGCGACAAGATTGAGCGTTTTGTTCTTTGGCACGCGCACTTTTCGTTCCTCTGCTAAATCTTTAATCTCCGACGTCGGTTTTTCGGTTCTCACTAGTCTACTCTCTAACTCTCTGGCGGTTTCCGCGGCGGTAGCCACCGCGCTTCCACCGCCTTGCGCGAACTCGCTCATTGAATTCAACGCGGCGCTTTCCATCGCTAATTTCGCGCGTTCGTCTCGCTCGCGAATTAATTGCAACTCCTCCTCGTCCAAAATCATCGTCTTGCGTCCGAGTATGTCAATACCGAACGTTCTCTTTTTCGTCAACTCTCTCTCTCTTTGCTGTTGATCCATCGTGTCGCGTTTGTGTTTCAGAGCTCTTCGCTCGTCCTCTGCCAACCACGCTTCCGCGTCCACGTCCCCGTGATCGTACCACTCCGACTGGTCGTCCACAACCTTTGTCCGACTCGCTCCGGAACGATCAAACGATACCAGCTGGTCCTTTAATCTCTCCGCCGCCGCTTTCCCGCCTTCTGTGTCTTCCTCTTGTTCATGTTCAGTCGCGTACCCGATGCCGCCGTTCCAAACCAAACCGTCGCGTAACTTCACATTCACAAACGCGTCGCAAAACGTGCACTTCCCCGAGCTCTCTAAAAACACCCTCGCGTCGTTTTCGGCGACCGCCCCCGACGCGTCCAAATCGAATCGAAAAATCTTCCCGCATCGCAAACAGTTCGCGGCGCGAGGCTTGAGCAAATCGCCAACCTCGAGAGCGTCGCCTGGATTTTTCATCCGGTCCTTCCGCTTCCCGCCGTCCTCCCCGCTGCTCTTTTTCTTCGACATCTTCACGAGTATCGAACGATGTTCTCGCACCACTGAATGTGTTGCTTTCGACGACGCGTCGTTCGTGCGCGACGGTTTCTCGATCGAGTCGTATTTCCTGTACGCTTTCGCTTCGCCTTTCTTTTGGTCCTCCTCTCTCCCACCATCACCATCACTCGTCGTGGTCTTCTCTTTCGCTTTTCTCAGCTTTAATTCACCATCATCGTCGCGAAAAGACGACGACGGTGATGAGTTCGTCTTGTTCTCCTCCTCTCGATCTTTCTTCTTTCGCTCGAAGAGCATCTCGCTCAATCGCAGCGCTTCCGCGACGGCCTCTTCCCCTATAAAATTCCGCGTGGCGTCGCACATCTCCTCAACCGACGCGCTCGCGACGCAGGTTTGAGATAATCCGTCGAGCAACCAATCCTCCGCGAGAGGGAAGGCACGTCTGAGCTCGGGTAAGAACCAAAGTTGGAGAGAAGAAGACGAAGAAGGAGAGGAGGAGGAGGACATTTTCTCTCTATCTACGTGCCATGTGGTGAATGAAGTTCGTGTTCGTGTGAATTTATTATGAGGCGGCGAAAAGAGACTACGCGAGTGCAATGTTACATTGTTAAAAGTTAAACGCAGTATATACGTAGATATTGACCAGGTACGTGTGGTTATAATAGTAAATTAAAACGACTTTTACGCTGTGTTCGATAGTATCATTTACAGAGATGTTGTGTGTGTGTGTGTGCGCGTAAATGTGCACGCGGCGCGTATTCGAGAACGCCACTCTTACTTAGCCAAAGACATCAAGCGACGGCGTTGGACTTTGTTCACGCAGTTGGAAGTCGCCAACATAGTTTTCGCGACGCACTGTCTCGCAGCTACCGCGATTTGTTCTTTACCGGCAGCTTCTTCGACTTCGCCAGACTTGACTTTGTCGTTGATTTGCTTGTACGAAAGTTGGCAGTCGGCGGTGACTTTGGAGAGGGCGCCCGCGCATCCGGAATCGGCTTCTTCGTCGACGGCTTGTTCTTCTTCGGTTTCTTCGGGTTGCTGTTGTTGTTCTTTTTCTTCTTCTTCTTCTTCTGGTTGTTCTTCGATGGTGGTGGTGGTGGTGGTGGCGGTGGCGTCGGCGGCGGTGGTCGTTAAAACTGGTTGCGGCACGCTCAACGTCTGCGCGGTAGCCGTCGATTGAGTCGGCGTCGTCGTCGACACAGTCGTAGCCGCCGGTTCAACTTCCTCAACGTCTTCTGTAACGACCGGTAATTTCATCTTCGAGAGCGAGGAGGAGTGGTGTCGAGCAACAATCACCGGCTTGGACGCGGCGACGACTTCGACTTGTTCTCCCGGCTGCGGCATCGTAACGACTTCTTCTTCTTTCTGGGCCAAAGTAGAAGGGGAGGAAGAGAAGGACAAGTCCTTCATGGATTCATTCACTTTGTCTTGAATCTCTTTTTCTTTTTTCATCTCCTTCGCTCTTTCTTCCGCTTTGCTGTCAATCATCGCCAATTCCTTCAAATCCGGCGAGAGCGTTTTCGATTGTTTCATGCACGACTTCAACAAAGAAGACGCTTGCGCAGCGCACTGTTGCGCTGCGGCAGATGCGGAATCCAACGCCTTGTTCAACGTCAACTCCTCAGAGCCGACGATGCCTTTGGCGCATTCCTTCTTGATCTCTTGCACTTGGCTCGAGCACATCTCCGCGATCGGCTTCACGCACTGCGTGTTGATCACTCTCGATTTGTCCGCGCACGTTTCTCGCAACAATTCCATCTTTTCCGTGGACTCATCCGCGGACAATTTACCCGCTTTCACGTCTTCGTTGATCGCGCTGTACTCTTTAAAGCACGATACGGCGACGTTTCTCGTCGCCTTCACGCACGAGTTGTTCGAAGACACCGTCGTCCCGGTCGACTCGTCCACGCCTCTCGAAACTTCCATCATCGACCCGAGCATGGTCGCAAACACGGACGAGAGCTTGTCTTTCTTGTTCAGCACCGCGTTTTCAACCACTTCGCCACTCGCGGTCGTTTGCTTCTCGAACGGTGTCTTTTTCGTGCCTTCCAACGCGGCGAACAAGTCGAGCGGGTTGAACGACTCGAATTCGTCCGCTTCTTCGAGTTCGGACGCTTTCGGCGCCGCGTGCGAGTGCGCTTTGACGTGGGAGGAGGAGGAGGAAGTCGTGGTTTTGGTAATGGTGATACCATCGGTCTCCTCCTTCTTAGCAGCAGCAGCAGACTTTATCATTTCTTCTTCATCATCTTTTTCCGCCAAAAGCTCTTTCTTCTTCTTCGAAGCAGAAGACAACCCCAGTTTCCCTTTGGCTTCATTCGCCTGAACCAAGCGTTCCATCTTTTCAGTCGCCGCGAGTTTCTGTTTCGCCGATCTTTCGAGCTGCAATCTCTTCTGTTCCGTCGATTGTTGTTGCGCGCGTCTCAGATATTGCGCGCGTTGGTGGTTCGTTATCGGAGTTCGTGCAAACGCCGCTCTTCTCGGCGTTTGATTCGATGATTGGACCGACGACCCTTGTTGCGCGGCTTCGACCGATGATGAAGAAGAAGTCATCAACAAAGCCGTCCCAATAACGGCGAGTGCGATTTCATTGCGACCACCACCACCCATGTTTTAGCAGTAGTGTTCTTTCTCTCTCTCTCTCTCTTTCAAAGCGAGAATATAACGATCGTTAGATATCGATCGCGAGTAGATGTATCTCTCGCGCGTTGTTAATGCCGAATAATTATTCCGCGGCCTTCCTCTCTGTTCTCCTTTTCAAAAAACCCTAAATTCTAATTTTATTTAGGGTTTTAAAATATCTGCCACGTAACCTCCTTTTCTTTTCGTGGCTCTCGACAACTCATTTATTTTCACACGAGATATCCTGATTGATTAAATTGATTAGAGAGAAGCTTTCTTTGCGCAAAAGAGAGCGACAACAGAAACAACAGAAACAACAACAACAACTTGAAAGAGTAAGATGACGATGATTCAGACGAGGACGATTCAGACGACGCGAGTCATAAGAGGAGGAGGCGTTTTTTCCAAACAACAATCCAAACAACAACGACGACAGATGATGAGAAGCAAAAAAAGCATCGTCACGAAAGCAGCGACGGATGATGATGACAATAATGCTAAAGAAGAAACAGAAG
>Ga0209091_10002939_pt1 | contig 13934 bp, 7 predicted proteins | sample ArcticOcean_MG_C_6_FD_187438 | JGI IMG/M metagenome (GOLD analysis project Ga0209091, IMG submission 187438) | Marine microbial communities from western Arctic Ocean - ArcticOcean_MG_CB8_128 (SPAdes) (version 2) | ecosystem: Environmental > Aquatic > Marine > Oceanic | place: Arctic Ocean...
CTTTCACTGGATCTGGCCAGCAATGCATTCCAGCCGTACTGGACACCTTTTCGAACGTTTCGTTCGCGAACGGTAAATCTGAAACGTCTCCTCGCACAACCTCGTAACTGTTCCCAGTGCACTCTCTCTCGAACGTTTCTCTCGCTCGTTCGCACATGCTTTCGTAAAAATCGAGCGCGTAGACTTTCGTAAACTTCTTCGAGTCGATGATACTTTTCGTCACCACGCCCGGTCCGCACGACACGTCCAATAACTGTATCACTCGTTTGTTCTCGTTCGCTAAGACAAACACCACTTCCTCCGCTTCTCGTTCGCACCCGGGATATCCCAAAAGGCGAAACAACTGTCTGTATCCAGAATCGTACACAATCGCGCCCAGTTTCGTTTGGAACGGACTGAAAGAAGAAGAAACGAAAGTTCGTATCCCCCTGGTTCTTTCTCTCGCTCTTTGGTGGCGGAAGAACCCTACCGATTGTCGAGGAGAGATGGAAGACGACATGGTATTGTGAGGAGGCGTTGCCGCTTTCGCTTCATTTCATTTTCCCCTAAAGTTGTTTTAAACGCACATCACATGACGAGCACTGTTGCTGCTCTCGGGGTTCTCCAACCGTCTTTGTTGTCGAGACAAAGCGGGAGACGAAGACGACAAGAAATCGTCGGGTGTACTAAGCACGGAGGACGAGACAAAAACAGGCGGACAACAACACCATCACCGACGAGAATTTTGTTCCGACGACGGTCTTCTTTCCCGACGATGATTTCGAGGAGTTTTGAAGGAACATCATCGGGTGGTACTGGTGAGTATGTCGACAACGACGATACGAATGCGAACAACGAAGGCGCCGGCCTGTTGTGGTTTATAAAAAAATGCATCGGTTGGTTAGAGAAACAAGTGCAAAACGCGAAAAACGCGGCACCACTTTTGAAATGGCCCGGTGCGGTGCTTTTGAGCAAGCGAACCGGGAAAGACGTTTGCGGGAACGCGATGGTCATTTTAGTCGGTTTGTGTTTGTTTACGGCGATGTTGGGGTGCATCGATTGGTGCATCGTGGCGTTTCGATCGTGGTTGTTATTGCCGTGATGTAGAAGAAGTAGAGTGCTGCGCGCGATAGTTTAGTATTTAGAATGTGTATTCGTGTGATGTGTATTAAAGTTGTAGGTTCTTGTGTACGCGTTTTAAAAGAACGGCTAAAACAATAATAATAATAACAACGTTCAATGTCGTTTTTAAGATGGTCAATGTTTATATACTCTTTCTCGTTCTTACTCTTTATTATCTCACTTCTTCGCCAACTTTCTCTCTTTCGCCTCTCTTTCCGCTTTCTTAGACAAGTGTTTCTTGTACTCGCGAATGTCTTTGTCCCATCTGCGAACGGTTTTGTCTTCGCACACCCAAATATCTCTCGCGACTTGGTCGATTAAACGGAAATCGTGCGAAACCAAAATGACACCACCGTTGTACACCTTAATAGCTTCGGCTAACGCATCAATGGCTTCTAAATCCAAGTGATTCGTAGGCTCATCGAGTAACAACAAGTTTGGTTTGCCCATACAAATCATCGCAAAGACTAAGCGAGATTGTTGTCCTTCGGACAGTTCACCAATAAGCGTCGTTTGTTGTTTACCGGCGATGCCGTATTTTCCGAGAAACGCGCGCCATTCGTCAATGTCTCGTTTAAACTTACCATGGACGTTTGGATAGGTTTCCATGAAAAATTGCAAAACGGTTTTGCTTCGGTCCAAAACTTCGACGGAGTGCTGATGGTATTTACCGATGTTCAAAGCGGAGTGTCGAGAGACCGAACCTTTGGTTGGAGTCAACTCGCCCGTCATGAGCTTCAATAAAGTGGATTTACCGGCGCCGTTCGGTCCAACTAAAGCCACGCGACTGTCGCAGTCAACGCCTAAATCCAATTTGTCGTACAAGTAATTTTCTTCTTTACCGTTGTACGCGAACGAGACCTGGTCGAACGGTAACACCGGCGGCGGTACCTTATCGCAATCCGGAAATTCGAACGTAAACGTTCTCTCCTTGTGCACCGGCGGAGTTAAGCCGGCGGCGATCATTTTATCGATGATTTTCTGTTTCGATTCCGCTTGCTTTCTCGCGTTCGCGTACGTCCCGCACGATCGAATAAACTCTTTCAAGTGGTTAATATCAGATTGTTCTTTTTCGTATTTACGCTGTTGGACGATGTGTTCTTCCTCAACAGTGCGACAGTACGTGTCGAAGTTCCCGGAATAATACTTCAATTTGCCGTCGGTGAGCCAAATCATGTGCGAACACACGCCGTTTAAGAAATCTTGCGAATGAGAAACGACGACTAAACATTTCTTGTACAAAGCCAAGTGGTTTTCTAACCACACGCACGCTTCTAAATCCAAATGGTTCGTCGGTTCGTCGAGCAACAAGATTGTCGGCGTCGCAAACAACGCTTTTGCCAACGCCACGCGCATGCGCCACCCCCCCGACATGTCCTTCGTTGGACGATCAATCATTTCCGCGGAGAAACCTAACGAGTGCAGCAATTCGCTCGCTCTTGCCTCGAACGTGGATGGATCAATTTCCTCCAATCGATCGTACAAAGACATCAAGCGCTCGTCGTCCGGGCCGAAATTCTCCAACAAATGTTGCTCAAACTTGTTCAATCGTTCCATCTCTTCCACGAGCTCGTCGATAACGCACTGAATCGCAGATCTATCCGACGGTTCCGCTTCAGTTTTCAAGTGATAAATGTCTACGTGATCTGGGATTGGCACCTCTCTCATGGCTAAACACTCGAGAAAGTTTGTCTTTCCAGAGCCGTTTTGCCCAATCAAACCGTATCGTCTACCGATGGTCAACTCAATATCGCATTCGTCGATTAACACTCTGCCATTCATCGTCATGGAGAAGTTCGTAATTTTAATATCTCTGGCGGCAATTTGCGAAGAGAGAACGCCGGTGACGGTTCGTTTCAAACCAGCTTTGGAGATGCCGCTGATTTCCGTCTTACCAATCGCTTGTTCCAAGCTCGTAATTTCTTCCTCCTCGTCTTCGCCTTTAATCCCTTTCTTTGACATTTTCTTCTTCGCTCTCTCCGCCTCTCTCGCCGCTTTCTTTTCCGCCTTGGCGGCTTCTTTTTTCGCTTTTTCCTCGGCGACTTGTAAAATCAACGCGGACGCTTTGGCTTCCTCTGCCGCGCGTTTCTTCGCTATGGCCTCGCCCAAAGCTTTCGGATCTAACTCGTCCATATCTTTGAATTCATCCGGAATTTTCGTCTGAGGTTTGTAAATATCGTCCGGATCTTTCGGTTTCTTCGTATCCTGTGCGATGGCAATGCCTTCTTCTTCCAATTTCTTCTTCTCCTCGAGAAATTTCTTTTGCTTTTCCGTCATACCTTTTTGCTCGGGGACCTCCAATGCGCTCATAATTTCCTTCGCTTCTCTCGTACCAGCAACCACGTTCGGTGCGATCGCGTCTTCGGACCAACCTTCTGGAACAACCAGATCTTCCTCTAAGTCGTCCATCATGCCTCTATCATCGTCCGGAAGCATATCTTCGTTGTACAAATCACCCAATTCTTTCGCTCGCGCTAAGTTCTCCTCCGCCTCTTTTCTCGCCGCATCTTCGCTCTCTTGGTTCGCTTTCGCTCTTTCCGCCAACAAACGCGTAATCTCGTCTTCGCCTTCCGTCTTATCGTCCGTATCATTCGTAATTTCTTCGACCAACTCCTTCCCGGTGAACAATTTGTTCTTGTGCCTTTCTCTCAACTCTTCCTCGTCCGTCGCTTTCCTCGCCGCGACTTTCTTTTCCTTCCACGCCAAGTAATTCTCCAACGTCACCGGCGTCCCAGTCCCACCTTTTACTTTTAACTCGTTCAACTTTTCTCTTAAAACATCCTGGTCCGTTTTTCTATTCTTCATAGCCTCTAACTCCGCGGCTCGAATATCCGCGGCGAACACGTACCCGGGCGGTAACTTGTGCTTATACTTGCAATCCTTCCCGTCCGCGCACTGCCAAAACCACCCGTATAACTTCTTCTCCACCGCGTCGAGAAAGTGTTTGCAAATAATTTGCGTCTCGTTGCTCGAATTCACCTCTTGCCCGTGTTTCTTTTCAATCACCGCCTCTAACTTCTTCTGATCCCAATCGTCGATGGAATCTACGTTCTCGAATAAACTCCTCTTGGCGATTTTTTCGTTGATGGCCAAATCGTGCGAAAACGCGCACTTATCCCCGGTCTTGGCGCAACATCCGTGCTTAAAAAACTCGCACAAAACCGTCTTCTTATCCACGCCTTCCGCCACTTCCGGCTGTTTGATGTCGATCCCTTTCGTTCTCAAGAGAAACTCCTGCGCTTCTTTCGCCGCTTTCTTTTGCGCCCGGAGATGTTCTCGTCCAATCTTCGTCGTCGGGTCGTTCAAGTCTTTCACGCGTTGCATCTCCTTCGCGTGTTTCGTGTTCATCGCCGCGCCTTTCACTTGGCCGAACGACTGGTTCGCCGAGGCGAGCTTTTTCAACTTAGAATCCTCTTTTTTCTTCTCGTCCAGGACGTCTTGGTGCGACATCCCGGCTTTCTTCGCCTTCAATCTGTTCTCTTGCGCTGGTGTTTTCCCCATCTTAAGATGACTTTTTTGAAAGACCTTTCTTCTGTGAGGTGTTTCGATGGCTGAAATTGCCTCTCAAAAAAAGTCAAAATCATCTGTCAAAAAGACAAAAAAACGACCAAAAATTCAAAAATAAAAATTTTCTCACTTTTCGTCTCTTTTCTCACTTTTTTCTCTTCTGTACATCATCATCATCATCGAATCATAATCATGGAGGCACTGGAAGCCGCCGTTTTGCGGAGGAAAGGAGGAGGAGACGAAGAGGACAAAACGATAAAACTTTGGCGAGAGCCGCTAAGACGCATCGCGGATTTGGAAAATCAAGAGAAAAGGGACGCTTTGGCGACGAGTTTAGTTCCATTGGCAAAGTTTTTTTTCTCAGAAGACGATGAAAATGAAAATGCGAATACTACTGTGACTACTACTACTACTGCGACGACGACGATTCAGACGACGACGTTCGAAGAACCGCCAAAACTAAACGAGTACGATTTTGTGACCAGAGACGTGTCGTTTAGCACGCCGAGAGGGAAATTTGACGTGTATAAGATGAAAAATTCGTCTTCGATTTTGTTGTATTCGTGCAACCCGAAAAAGAAGGAGAGTTTGTTGCTAAGGAAAGAGAACATGGCCACGTTCGCGGTGTTACCGACGGAGGACTCGAACGGGACGCAATTTTTGGTGGTTTCTTTGAAAGAGGAGGTTACGTTACCGTCGGTAAAAAATGGGATTAAAGCTATCGTGTGGCAATCGAGGGCGCAGTTATCCGCGGCAGAGAAAAAATTGAAAGTGACCATGGGCGAAGGAGGCGAAGGCGCCATGTCGGAGGAGGAAATGAAAGACGCGTTTACGGTTGGCGAGCACGACTTGAGCGAAGAAGATACGTTGAAAAATTCAGTTGGATTGATGAGGTGTTACGTCAAATCGTGCGGTGTGAAAGAGTACACCAAAGGGTTCGTGAAAGTGAAGTGTGTGTTGAAATTCAACGACGGGTATTTGTTTTTGCTGAGGAAACGTTTGATTTTTCTCGAACGGCCGGCGATTGTGACTTTAGTGGAAGATTTGGACGAGTTACGGATCATGAGAGCGGAAGCTGGAGGGTCGAGCAACTTTGATTTAGCGTGTAAATTGGACGGCGTCGAATACGAGTTTTTGAACATTTCGAAGGAATATTTGTTGCCGGTGAGAGAGTGGCTGTCAGTGGTATGCGAGGAAGCGCCGGTGGAGGGTGACGACGGCGACGACGAAGAGGATGGAGGAATGAAGAAGAGAAGTAGCAAAAAAGAGGACACGACGCAAGATATTCTCCAAGATGTCAACTCGGATTCCGACGACGACGACGACTCGGACGACGATTTCAAAGGCGAGGAATCTGAAGAAGGAGAAGATGATGATGATGATGATGATGATGATGATGCTAACTCTGGATCTGAGGATGACTCAGACGACTCAGACGACGACGACGACTCGGACGACGACGATGGTGCATTCAACACGGTCGCGAAGAACGAAACGAAAGAGAAGAAGAAGTCAGACACTCCGACCGCCGGAACCAAACGTCCGCGCGAAGAAAAAGAAAAAGAGGAGAAAAAGGGAGACGACGACTTTGAAGACGACGAATCATCGGACTCCGATAACGCTTTCGGCATGAGGTCCGTTGCTCCTTGAAACTTGTAATAATACTACGTGCAAAGAATGATATATACTACGCAGAGCGCGTATTCACTCCCGCCAGCCCGCGAATATTTTTCATCGAAAACTTTCGTCCAAGTCTTCAAAGTCGTCACAAAAAGGCAATTAAAAAACGACCACAAAATGGTCCTCCTCCCTATAAAACCCATCGTTATTAAATCATCCCGACCTACGCGCGAGACTTTCAAACTTTGTCTCAGACGTACTTTTTTGTTTCTCTCGTTCGTGGTCGTGATCGTCGTCTGTGTCTTTGGCATTAACAACGCGTTCGTTGATGAAAGAAAGGCCGGGGAAAAAAACGATGCATTCGATTTGATGAAAAACGAGAAGAACGAGAACTACCGACGACGACGACCGGGCTTCGGGTTGATTGATTCCGTGCTGCTGCGGGAGAAGAAGACGACGACGACGAAGGAAGAAATCATGAACGATGTGGAGGAGATGAAGTACGAGCGGCCGAGCGATGAGTCCTCCGAGGACAGTGGTGGTGGTGCGTTTGGAGATATCGAAGAAGAAGAAGAAGAAGAAGTAGGAAAGGAAGAAGACGAAAGCGCGAAGGAGATCGATACACCATCGACGACGACGACGATGGATGAAGTGAAAGAGAAGGAAGAGGAGAAGCCCACCGATGTGGCGACGAAAAAAGCAGAAATAAAAGAAGAAGAACAGCGAGAACAACCGGCGGCGGCGTCGAGCGTTGAACGAGAGGAGACGAAAGTAGAAGCGCCGCGAGAAGAAGGAGACGAACAAGAGCAACGGATAACGGAAGACGACCTGACGACGCCAAAAAGTTTCGTGGAGTTCACCGCGAAAGATCTCGAAGACGTCGAATGGTTCGATTACATGATGCGCAAACGGGACGGTTCTATAGGATTGAGCAAAAATCAGTGCCAAGAAGTGAAGACGTATTTCCAAGAGACGTTGAAACCGAGGTACGAAGATTTGAAAACGAACAGGATTGTCATCATTGACTGGTCGGAAAATTACCAGAACGGCATCGGGGACGAGATGCAACATTATCAAGAGTTGTTTATCATCGGCGTTTCGACAGGGAGAGCGGCGTACGTCAAGACGCAAAAAGCAGAGTGCGACGGATTGGGCGTCTCGGAAGGCGACGAGATTGAGAACTCTAAAACGTACGAGGATTTAGCGAGGAAGTGCCAGTTTGATTTGGGAGATTATTTCATCGGCTACGGCGATGTCGATTGGAAGTGGGATAAGGGGAAGAGAAGACGTGCGAAGAAAGAGTTGTTCGAGGAAGGCGATTTCGAGGAGACGGTGTTTACGTGGAGTCAAAAGGGCGCGTACATCGGCGACGAGCAACCGGAAAGGTATAAAGGTGGATTTTACGCCGAACCGGATGAGAATTCAATCGTGAAAACTATGGAACACCCGAAGTTTCAAGCCGCTCGCGTCGCTCGCATTCGAATCAAAACGAACTTTGGTCACTGGTGCCATCCGAAACCGTCCGATTGGGGGATTTGTTTGTCCTATCGCTGGGCGACGAATTTCGAGAACAATTTTACGTCGAGCAAATGCGGCGAGGCGTGCGGAATAGGGTCGTGTTTTGGAACGCAAATGTTGATGCCGAGGAAGCATTTAAAAATAGCCATGCTTCCAGCGTTCGAAGAAATGTCCAGAAGAGGGTGGAAACAAATCGTCGGTGCGCACATTCGCACCGGCTTTGCGGATATGAGTCAAGTCGAACCGCCGACGAATGTTCCAAGAGTTGTAAAACAGGCAGACTTAGCGTCCGTTGACGAACTTTTAGCGACGGAACGAACGAAAAGAACATATCCGGAACCGAAGTGTCCGATTAAAAAAGACGAAAACAGTGTGAGTTGGCCGGGGGGGAGCGACGATGAAGATGCCGGCGCCGGCTCGGCGCCGTTGACGCTCTTCTTGAAATGTCTTGCCGATTTAATGAGAGACGTCCGATTGAAAGAAAGCGACCCGTTGGGTTTGTTTTTTACGACGGATTCACCCGCCATCAACGCCGTTTTACATTCCCCGGAAGCGTTGGAAGTTTTACGACTGAACGGGACGGAAGTCTTAAGCACGGTTGGCTCCTTCGGCAACGTGAAATTCTCCAACACCGGCATCTGCGACGACGCCTCGGACTCGTGCGTCGCCAGCGACCCCCGAAGCGCGTGGTTGAAATCCATGGTCGATATGTCCCTCTTAGGAGAAACAGACGTCGAGCTGTTACTATACAGCTCCAAATTCGCCGACGCTGCGTTGATGCGATCAATAAAAGTCAAAAGAGGACGCGTGCATTTTTACGAAGACACGCGCATAACGCACCAACTGATCGATCCTTTAGTCTCGAGAATCCAAAAGCCAAACCCGAGCGAGGAGGATTGGAGTGCCTGGGGGCTATTGTGGGATAACTTTGGTCCGAGCGGCGAACGGAAAGACGTGAAAGGAAGCACGTTAGCTCGAAAAACAAGCGTAGCGTAGGTAGCCATCCCATAATAGTAGTGTGTGTTGTGTATTTTTAAAATTTTCAGTATAAAACGTATAGTAGTAAAACAAGATAAAACGGAGAGCCTCGTGTTCTTCTTTTAAACAACACTCGGTCTCTCTCTGGGTCTCTCTCTCTCTCTCTCTCTTCTCCTTCTCTCTTTCTTCCTCTTCTTTCTTTCGTCGCTCGTCGTCAAAAGTTTAACCTTCCAACGAGGCGGCGGCCGCTCCGGCGTGCGCCGGATCTCTTCGAAAGCACTGGTCGCAAACATCGTTCTTGCCGTTCGCGTCTTTGGCGTAGGCGCTCGTCTTCCACTCCGTGGTTATTTGCGTCGAGCACACGCAGCACGACTTACCCGAATCCACGGCCTGCTTCGTCGATCGGCACTCTTTCAAGTAGCACTTGTTGCACAAATCCTTCTTCCCTTCCGATTTGTCTTTACTCGTTCTCCATTTCGAGCTCGAGTGGCGGGCGCCGCAACACCAGCACTTCAACGTCCCGCTCGCTTGCAAACGCTCTCTTCTCTCGCGTTCGTAACATCGAGTGCACAAATCCTTCCCTTCGTGCAACTTACTCTTATACCAACACCCGCCGGCATCTGGACGCACGCAAACGAAACACTCCCTGTTCTGGTTCTTCACGTGGTCGTGCGACCAACACGTAAAGCACAAGTATTGGTCGTCGCCTTCCGCCGTCCCGGGCTTACGGAGATATCGTCCGCTCTTTTGCCTCTTGGAGCAGTGCTCCCCGACGCACGTGCGTTGAATCCACCCGGGTTGTTCTCGAACTTTCTTGTTCGTGTCGTCTCTCGCCCGGTGTTCTCTCGGGAGAGGGTTCATCGGGACCACCGGGAGCACTCTCGGCGAGTGCGTTTGGTGCGGGGACAAGAATTGTCCACCCCCGGGCGCTGCCTGGGAGGCGGTTTGCGTCTGCACGATGGTATTCTCGTCCTCATCGAACGACCCGATCGCTTCCTATTCGTTTGTACGAAAGATCATCAGTATCGAGCGAAATGAATACGTCAGTATGTTTTTATGAAGAGAAAGGGGAGAAAGAAACTTCGCGCGAACCGTCGTACACGTCGCGTTTAAGGTTCCATTGCGCTCGATTTAAGGTTCGAGAATTGAATGAATTCCCCCAACGGATCGATGTGAAAAAACGTCTCGTACCTTTCTTGGACTTTGCGACCCGACCATTTTCATGGCTTGCGATTGTACCGCCTTCACGGCGCGGGAGATCGGGTTCCCCCTCTCCGTTGGTTTTCTGCGCGGTGGCATGGTTCGGTTGTGTTATAAAACCTCCGTTGTGAACACTCCAACAATACGAGCGCGCGCGTTTAGGGAAGGAATAAAGAATTCGTTTTGCGACCCCTTTTCACACCTTAAATGGTATAAACCCTAAACATTGTGTCCCATTTTGGAAAATTCAAAATTCTCTCTTTAAGCAAGCGCACAATCATCTATCTGATTGAAGAGATGTCGACGAAACGAGACGCGCTTTCGACCGTGAACAACAACAACGGAAACAGCTTCAAAAGCGGCGGTAATTGCTCACCCGCTTTTGACGATGATGTTGACAAGGAGGAGAAACAGTTAGTATTATTGGAGAATAAGAAGAGAAAAAGCATCATCACTGGGGAAGAGGACATCATCATCAACAAGAGCCGACAACAACACCAGAGGAAGACGAATATGAGGTGCGACGTGGAGGTGCGATTGAGACGGGATTCAACCGCGAAGAAAAGTGAGGTTAAAAAACGCGTTTTGGAGTATTTCGAACAGCTAGGCATGGCGACGGTGCGCGCGGATGAAGAGATCAGTTTAGATGATTCCCGCGAGGAAGAGGAGTATAAAGAGATGTGTGGTGTGTGTGGTGTGTGGGGGAGGTGTGGGTGTTATGAGGTGAGATGTGTTGTTGACGACGAGGTGTTGGCGTTTTTTAGGAACAACTGCGAGAAGATCGTGACGTATTGGGACGAGAGTGGCGAATGCGAAGGCATGCAATTGATGTTTTACGAGGTTGATTTTCGCGTACACGTGCACGAAATCAACGAAGACGGCGCCGGAGAGGAACGAGAAGACGACGAGGAAATAGCCACGTATAAGGAGTACGCGTTGCCGTGTCGCGAGTTTAGCGAGTATTGGGACTCGTTGTACTTAGACGAAGGCAAGAAGTTGCGTTTGAAAAACTACGCGCGGACGGCGTTGGAGTTTGGCAACTTGAACGTGAACGCGTCGCTGGTGGCGTTTAATCGAGTGGTGTTGTTACACGGACCTCCTGGGACTGGGAAGACGACCATGTGCAAAGGGTTAGCGCAGAAGTTGGCGATACAGATGCTCGATACGTATTCGGAACCCGTCTTTGTGGAAATCAACGCGCACTCGCTCTTTAGCAAATGGTTTTCGGAGAGCGGTAAGCTGGTTTCTAAACTGTTCGAGAAGATCCAAGAGTTGACAGACGACGAGGACACCTTTGTGTTTGTGTTGGTGGACGAAGTGGAGTCGTTGGCGGCGGCGAGGAAAGCGACTGGGGCGGAACCGTCGGATGCCATTCGGGTCGTGAACGCGTTGTTGACGCAATTGGACGCTCTGAAGGAGAAGAAGAACGCGATGGTGTTGACGACGAGTAACGTGACCGATGCGATTGATGTGGCGTTTATCGATCGCGCGGATGTGAAGATGTACGTCGGCAATCCTGCAGATACCGCTAGGGGTCATATCTTACTTTCGTCGATTAATGAGCTCAAGCGAGTAGGTATTTTACCACCAACCAAACTGCAAATGGCGAAAGACTCGAACCTTTTCAAGGACGTAGTGATTGCAACGGAGGGAATGAGCGGCAGAGCGCTCCGAAAGTTGCCTTTTTTGACCATCGCCGGAATGAATCGATCCATGTGCGATGGGCCGATAAATGATGAGGAATTCCTCAGAGCGGTGCAAGAACAAGCGATGAACGAAAAGCGCGAGCGCGAGAGATTGGGAGCCAATAAAAGTGTATAAACAAAAAGCGCATAAATAAAATACCATCCAATTTACGGTTTTAAAATAGCAACTTTAGTTTACAATGTATTTTTATTATGTGTATCACTATATCTATCTGTACAGACTATCAAAGTCGATCATCATCGTGTCTTCTGTTTCTTGAACATGTTCGCGATGGAAATCTGGCGACCACCTTTCTCTCGTTGACCGTTCCATCGATCGATGTACGCGTCTATGGCTTTGCCAAATTTCTTTTTACACCCGCTCATGGACATTCGTCGAACCTCACCCATAATCGGAGCTTCTGGAAACGACCTATCGTTGAGTCCAAACACCCAACCTACGCCCGTGTAAGAATTCGGGTCGCGACCATCGAGAGAATACGTATCATTCAATCGCATCAAGACGGTCCACGCCTCTCTCGAATCGCGAAACCATTCGACGACTTTTTTACCCCAATACATTCGCGTGTAGTTGTGCGTCTTACCCGAGATGCGCAATTCATTTTGCGCGGCATTCCATAAAGGATCGTCCGTTTGTCCTTTTTCGAGCTCTTCGTACGTATATCTCGTCTCCCTTTCGTCTTTGTGCTTCTCGAGCGTATTGATGCACCAAATAGGCAAAGCGTCGAATGTATCGTAGGTGTCTCTTTTTTTTACTACGAATTGAATCCCCAACTCTCTTCGAATGATGAGTTCGTCCAGAAAGACTTCGACGCTTCTTTGAATTTTTTCATCGGTTTTGTGTGCATTCGCAAACCTTCGCGCGCGTTTGGCGACGTGTAAAACGGAAATTTGACCATAGTGTATGTAGGGCGCCAAATGCGATTGGAGTCCGAGCGAACAGTCGTTACGAAGTTCTCCGTATTTGCGCAATACGACTGGATCGATAAACGCGTCGAGTTTAAGCATCGCTTCGATTTCGCCTCCGATGTGATATTTGTCGCATTTTGGAATATGTGGCGTTTCTTTCAACCCAAATTCCGTTTTTAAAACGGACAAGATATCATCGGCGGTTTCTTTCGCGGTTGTTGAATGCGTCGACGACGACGACGAAGATGCGATTCTCCCGTCGAGGACGAACGCAAATCTGTCGTCGAGCGCATCCATCGCCGACATGCGAGCTTTTTCTACATCTTCTGTGTTCCATAAAGGCACAATTTCTTCCAAATCTGGCACATTTTCCGTGTGCTCGAACGATTTCGGCAACGCGAACGCGAGAAACGATGCGGCAGAAACGTCTAGCTTTGGTCGCGAAGATAAGTGCGCGAACGCTGGAACAACCACGTCCGTCTCAACTTCCGTTATTGGTATCGAAACTTTACGCGCGAGCGTTTCGCGCCAAATTCTCAACACTCGCAAATATCCACAGTCCGTGTCGATCTCAATCGCGTTCTTGGATATGGATAAAATTGCCTCTGGAATGCCGGACGCGTCCTCTTTTTCCTCCTTCCTCTTCTTTTTCTTTGTCATCAAGAAAAACGGAACGTTCCGCCTCGACAAACCTTCTTTGACATCCAACAACCCTTTCACCATGAAATTATAATGCCTCTCGTTGGCGTCCTCGTAGTCGCACGTCAACGCAAACGCCACGACGACTGGCTTCTTATGCGCGTTCGCTCTCTCCACCGCCACCTCCAACGCCTCGTTATATCGCGCGCGTTGCGACGATTGCATCCAATACAAAACGTATTGTCCACCCGCCACGTTATTTTTGGCGTCCTCACCGTTTAATCTCCGAATCCTATCCCCGTGCACGCGCGCTCGTTGAGAAAGCTTCTTCTCGTTCGCCTCACTCGAGAACGACTCAAAGCTTTTTCGTCGTCTAAGTCTTTCCAAAGCCTCTCTCTTGTTCCTCTCGATCCTCGCTTTCAGTTCAGGCGTTAAGATGACGCGTTCTTCCTCGGAGGACATTTTCCCTCCTCCTCTTCCTCCTCGCCCTTCTTCTCTAACACGTGCACCTTTCCGTCGCGGCTTTAAACATCCACGCGAGCACGACAATCAGCACCGCTCCGGACGACCAGACGTCCCCTCCGAACACGTCCACGGTTTCTCCGTTATTCTCGTTATTATTATTATTATTAGTATTGTTTCCACCACCACCGCTGCTGTTCTCTCCGTTCTCGTTATTATTATTAAACGATTTTCCACCTCCTCCGGTGTTGTTATTCTCATCCGACGGTGGAGGAGGTCGGCGCTCCATGTTGT
>Ga0209091_10002940_pt1 | contig 13932 bp, 17 predicted proteins | sample ArcticOcean_MG_C_6_FD_187438 | JGI IMG/M metagenome (GOLD analysis project Ga0209091, IMG submission 187438) | Marine microbial communities from western Arctic Ocean - ArcticOcean_MG_CB8_128 (SPAdes) (version 2) | ecosystem: Environmental > Aquatic > Marine > Oceanic | place: Arctic Ocean...
CCGCCGCCGGCGCCGCCGCCGCCGCCGGCGGAAGGGTTTGGGTTTTAAAGCGCTCCTCCTCCTCCTCCGATCCTTCACGGAAACCTTGTCTTGCACGACGTTTTTTATTGCGAAATTCCTCAATCCCATCTTCATCGGGACCTTCTATTTCATCCTCGATACCTTCAATATTTTCATCGAGACCTTCAATTTCTTCACCGAAACCTTGTCTTACACGACGTCCTCTATTGCTTCCTTCACGGAAACCTTGTCTTACACGACGTCCTCTATTGCTTCCTTCACGGAAACCTTGTCTTACACGACGTCCTCTATTTTTATTTCCTTCTTTAAACATGATATTACCTACACCATCTACATTACTTGTAGATTTGTACATTAATGAAAGCATAACTATAACTGAAAATACAACAAAAAGCGGTATGAGATTTTTTTGTTTTAGGTTTCTTTTTAAACTTTCAGCTTGTTTATTAAATGTTTTCATTTATATATTAGGATTATAAAATATTTAATTAATAATGAATTATAATATCTTGTTTTATACTATTGTAAACATCGGTATTTATAGAATTTATACCTTCGCCTACAAATCTTAATTCGTTTTCATATTCTTTTAAATTTAATCTAAATATCTTACTTCCTATTTGTATTTCTTCTTCTTCTTCAATACTCGTAAAAACATGAAGATTATTGCTAATATCTATAAATATATTATCACTTAATTCAGGAATACATTTAACTAATAATGTATTTGAATTATCTAATTCAAAGTATACCTCATGATGCCATAAAGGTATCATTAATTTTAAATTGTTATAATTCAAAATAAAGATATTTCCATCTAATATATCATCTAAACTTGGATTCAAAATTATTATTTCTGTATCTATTCTTTTCTTTAAAAACTCAAGAATTGAATTATCCACTTCAAATAATTCACCGTATTCTCTTAAAAATCTATATATATTTAATATACTTTCATAATCACTATTATCAACCACGTAACTTATAAACGACTTATTTATTATTTTAATCACGGTTTCTATATTTGATTCATTCTCAAAATACTCTTTTAAAAAATCCTTTAATATATTATTGTATTTCGTTTTAATTACATCTTCCGACTTTTTATTTTTAAGTAAAAATTGATATGCTTCTTGTATCTCTATAAACAATTCCCCTGCATCATTGTCTCTACATTTATCTGGATGACATTTTAAAGCTTTTAAACGATATTTTTTTTTTAAATATAAATCATTTAATTGATCTTTTTTATCTATATTCAAAATATTACGTGCTTTGTCATAATTCATTCACAATAATTATTAAATAATAAAAATAATTTTCTAAATGATAAATTGGTCTATAATTGTTATTATATAAATGAAAAAATTTAAATGTCTTTTCAAGAACCTCGCCTATTTTGCAACTCTTTATTTTATTATTTTTTATTAAGTTCTTAATAATATACCAACTTATATTATTAATGTCCATATTGTAAGTTAATATGCTGTAAAGGTGTTCCCGTAATTCTGTATAATTTATATTATTATGATCTATTATTATCGATATTAATTTGTTACATATATTGTTATTTAAATTATCTAACTCCTCTAAATTCCCTTTTATATATTTAATATTACTCACATAATAACCTTTACAACCCAACACATTCTTACACAAAGTTTTACTATAAAAAGGGATATTTATTATTTTACATTTGTTAGTTATTATGTCTGGAATAAATGATACATCTGTTGTCAATATAAAGTATTTGATATTGATATTATCATGTATATAACTATAAAATATTTCAAGTAACTCGTTGTGTATACATTGGAAGTTTTTACACAATATTATACCTTTGTGTCCTTTGTTTGTATTAATTATATCTACTATATTACTATAAATAATATTCCAATTCGTTTTAGAATTACAACCAAGAACTTCCATATCTATTTCAAAATGTATATCGCTAATCTTAATATTATAACTCTGTTTAGGTAATTGAAATATTATCTTTTTTTCATATTTTAAATTACTTACACTATATTTTTTTATAAAGTTTAATGATTGACTATATTTACCTACACCAGAAGGACCATAAAAAATTAAATTATTTAAATCCTCTATGCTATCAGGTAGTTTGTTATATTCCTTACATAATTTAGGATGTAATGTACATTCATCCACGTTTGAAACATAATCTACATAATGATCCTCATAACATTTCATCATACTTAATTATTTAAATTAAATATTTTTAAATATGTTATTAAAGTTATAATCCATATAAATTTTAATGATTGTATATACTAAAATTGATAATTATAATAATAATTTTATATATTTATGTGAAAGCATAAATAATACGATAATTGATAATGGAAAATTTATTAGAGTAAATTATTCAGATAATAATTCTTTAATAAATGCATTATATATTTTAGTTCCATTGTCTAATTTTAAAAACATACACACTAATTATTATTCTATTGAAGACGACTTGTTATGTCAAAAATTGTGTAATATTGAATTTTCTATATTAAAGAAATACTCGTGTTCAAAACAAATTAAATTTAAATTAAAAGAACAACTAAATCAAAGACATATAAAAATATTTAATTATAAGCATGAATCCGATATAATTCTTATTAAAATATCTGGTATTTGGGAAGATAAAGATAAATATGGATTAACTTATAAATTTATACATTCGGAACCAACTATATGATTTTTAATCTAATATATATATTTGTAGTTATTATTGACAATATTAGTGTCAAACAGTATATAATAATTGAATATATTAATATATAATCATTATTATTACTTTTTAACAAATATAGCATAAAAAATATCTCCATAAAAAAAACTACCATAAATATTATAGTTATCTGATTTGAAAATCTTTTAAAATCGCCATATATGTTGTTTTCATGTATTATATCCTCGTATTTATAATATAAATAATAGATGATGAATATTATAATTAAATAAATTATAATCGCCATATTTTTAGGTATCATGTTTGTAGGTGTATTGTTTGTAGTATACGGTATGTTTTCTATATACATGTTTATAATCAATGAAATGATTATAATCACTAATCCAGGTTTGTATAAACCGTTTTGTTTCGTTGAATATAATAAAGTTCCTACTCCAGTTGAAAACAACGCAAGCCTTTGTATCTCTACCACATTATCACTCATCTTTATTAATAAGTTATATTTTATTATTTTATTATTTTATTATATATAATGTTCCAAGAAAACAAAAATTACCTTTTTGAAAAAAAAATTATTTCCATACATTCACAAGACCGAGATATAACAAAATGGCCGAACTCGAACGAGTTTGAAGTTAGATTACCCATACAATATAAAAATGTTTCTACTATTCATCTAGTATCAATACAACTTCCAAAAAAAACTCACGTTATATCAAACTATAACCAAAATACAAAAATGAATATTGAGATATACGGCAACTCTCCTCAAGACATAGAAATTGATGACGGGTATTATACGCATGAGCAGATGACCATTGCAATTAAGACAAAACTAAAAGAAATTGATAGCAAAATGGAAGTTCATTATAATGACGTTAATATGTCCTTTTATTTCAGTCATCCTGATACATCATTTAACATAAATGCATCTAAAGTATTATCATATGATAATATATGTCATACTAATGTACACCAATACACATTTAATTGGGGACTTCCATTTTACCTGGGATTTGATAAAAAAATATACAGTTCTACCACCGGAAATTCCCATACTATAATAAGTTCTGATAATCATAGTTATAACATACATGATTCGTCATATGTCATTAAAACACCTAATCCAAGTCCGATATTATGTGATCAAGATATTTATCTTGAATTAGAACACTATAATTCAATAGACGAAATTAAACCGTATTCTGTTGATATCAACAATGACATTACTGATATATCACAATTATCTTGTGTAGCATTAGCTTCATTACGCGGAGAACGTTCAGGAAATTATAAACATATTGAAAGTAATAATATTACCCTAAGAGGTAAAAAATGCTTGAATAAAACCAGTAACGATTATAATGGAGTATATAATTCATCGTTTGCTAAAATTCCCACTTCTATTGAAACCGGAACCGATATTATATTACACGATAGCAATTTTTTTACAAGTTATTACTATTCGGACCCACCATTAGAAAAACTAGCAAAGCTTAAATTTAAATTTAGATATCATGATGGACGACTTGTAGATTTCAAAAATTTACCCCTTAGTATAACAATTCAATTAGGTATATTGCGTGAAGAACATGATAAAAAAAATACATACAGAATTATATAATTCGTTCGTATTATAAACAGTTAATCTCCACCGCTTCCGATGCCGCCTCAGGACCCCAACTTGGCGAACGCTTTATTGAGTTTTTTGAAAGCATCATAATTATCAAAACACCCAAAAACAATATTATTAGCACGCCATGCTATTATAAACGACGGTAAAAATATCACCGTCATATATAAACTTATAATAATGAATGGTTTCATTACCGCTTTATTCACTTTCGGATTTGGAAAAATTATTATTAATGTTGATAACACGATAATTATTAATAATAGTGTTAATAATAATACAATTATCTTCGTGACTTCGTCAGTTGTACTATCATCTAAATTTTTTGATATAATATAATTCGTGATTAATATAGGTATTATTACAAGACGTGATAATATGATTGAACCATAATAAAAAGATGAGAAAAATATCATCTTTTTCCTTTCATAGCAAGGTACTTCTTCAAAACAATTACTAAGTAAATTAATTCTATTTTCTAAATTATTCATACGGTCCATTAATTTGTCGTTCTTGGGACTGTCGTTATTTGGTATAACGGATTCTGTTTCGCCAAACACAATATCATAATAAAATTCATATAAACTGTCAGGAAACGGTTTTTTAATATTTTGTTCAGTATTTGAAAACCATGAACCCGAAAATAAAAGTCCTATTATACGAATGGGAATTAAAAAAAAATCGCTATTCCAGCTGCCTGGCGGCACCAATAAATTTCCGATGTATTTAAACATATTATCCAGTTTTGATTGAAGTACAAACAAAGTATCCATCGCTCTCGAATCATCTTTAGTAATTTTACACTTCGAAGACTTATTATCAACACATACAATCATTATTCTTATGTATCTTACATAAGTATAAACAATTATTGTTATTATACTCATGATTATTGGAAACGTTTGGAGAAATATTAAATTACTAAATATAATACCCACAATAAATGATGTAACCATAATCTGTATTATGATTCGTAATACAGGTTCAGTATTTTGAAATGCATATCCCACTATTACTGGGACAGATATAAATGAAATTGATAATAAAAAAAAACAAACCCATAATATTTTTGGAACATAGTTATTTACAATATCCTCAACAATATCATGGTTTAGTTGTAATTGTATTTTTTTATATTCATTCGAAGATTCGAACAATTGTCTAATTTTTTCAAAATTTAAACCTATACTATATATAGTATAAACATACGTTAATGGTTCTACAAATAACAATATTATTTCTATTAATCGCTGTTTTATTGGTTTATACCCCATCCATGCCCCAACAAAAAATGGATTTAATAAACATACAGGTATTTTAATACCCGGCGTTTGAAAGATTCCGTTTTTTGATTTCTTGTGCTTTTTATCAAACCCACTCATTGATACTAGTAATACTCTCCCTATGCTACTAAACAAGTTCGGAAGTTTGTCTAGCATAATGTTATTAATATATAAATATATTAAATATATTTAATATATTAAATATATTAAATATACATTACGTCTCTAAATAATCCAATACTTTTAGCAACAATACCTCCTCATTGGTTAGTTTTTGAAATATGATATTTTCATGTAATCTTATTTGGAATATTCTATTCATATAATTCTTGCATTTAATATGTACACCAGATTCTTCTATATCTATACTCAAAATATACCCACCATTTGTTAGCTTTATTTCATTCACATCTTCTTTAATCGATATCCATCTTATATAATTACCCAGTTCTAAATCCGATATCTCATCCGCTAGTCTATAATTAATTAATTTTTCTAAAAATTCATCCCGGTCTGTTTCTGATAAATTTAAATTTAAAAGAATAGTTTCTTTAAATTTAACTATTTTATAACTATTTAACTTTATAATTGAATTATTTTTGCTGTTTTCTATCGCAGCATCCAATATTTCTTGTTCATCCATATTAGGTTATATTAATATTATTTTATAACCTTATAAAATAATATTACATGGGGAAATTATTATTAACCGACTCATCTAATAATATAATTATTTTAGAAAAAATAAAAAGAAAAATTAAAGAAATTAATACCATTAAAAAAAACATAACTAATATACTTTTATATGTTTTAGTGTTTTTTATATTACTTGTATCTTTCATAATTGTATACATTATTACTTATAATAGAAAATGGTTGAGTAGAATAAAAGTCAATTCATTAATGAAAAATAATTTACCAAGAACTACCCATTCCTAAGGCCGCATTCGCCGCCATCGGTTCATCATTACTCGGACTTAAACCTATACCTGACGTACCTTGTGACGGTTCTGCGCATTGAATACCTACATCCGGACAATGTTGCGTTTGGGGTATTTGTGTACTTGCCATACCTGGTGTAGGCAATAACTGACTCGTAAAATCATTTGTTACCGGTTGAATCGGTATATGCGATAATGGTTGTGATACCATAAAACTATTTATGTTACTGTTAATAGTATTAACACCTTGCTGATTATTTGTAAAATTATTTATAAATCCTAAACTATCCAATATTATATTTACCTTATCGCCTAATTTTGTTTGTAGGCTTAATAGTATAACTAAAAATGGGATTACAAATCCTAACATATTTATTTCTCTGTAAGAAGTTTTAGTATATGTAGGTAAATATGTTACTATTCTATGAATAATAATCATTCCTAAAAATAAACCTGTTACCTGAATAAGCATCTCAAAAATTAAGATAGTGTAGTGTTTCGTCTCGTCTGCCTCCGGTATGTAAATTTGGAAAAACTTATTTAATATTACAACTAAAATAAATGATATCAATGTGTATTGAAATAAATTTAATATCTCATTTTTACTATCTGTGTCAAATTTAAATACATGATTTGTAAATGTATCTTTTATATCTAAACCCGTTTCTTTCATAGCTTCCATATGTTTTATCAAAAGAAATTAAAAATAAAAATACGTAATATTTTAATGAATAATACATTGGATGAATACCAATATATTAATTTGATACAAACCATATTAGAAAATGGTTACAATGAAACCGGTAGAAATGGTAATGTTAAAGCTATATTTGGAACCTCCATGAGATTTAACTTATCTAATAATAAAATACCTATTCTTACCACTAAAAAACTTGCTTGGAAAACGTGTTTAAAAGAATTGCTTTGGTTCATAAGTGGTTCTACTAATAATAAAATTTTAAAACAAAACAATGTTAGAATATGGAACGAAAACGCATCACGTGAATTCTTAGATTCGCGCGGATTAAATAATCTGGAAGAAGACGACCTTGGACCTGTATACGGTCATCAATGGAGGTTTTTTAATGCACCATACGATACTTGTGAAACTGATTACACAAATAAAGGTGTAGATCAACTTAAATATATTATTGATTCCCTAAAAGACCCTAATACCCGATCATCACGAAGATTAATTATGTCCGCATGGAACCCACAACAATTAGACCAAATGGCATTGCCTCCTTGTCATGTTTTGGCACAGTTTAATGTATTTGATGATGATAAATTAAGTGTAGCATTATATCAAAGAAGTGGCGATGTAGGTTTAGGAGTTCCATTTAATATCGCATCTTATGCATTTCTTACCCATCTAATTGCTCATCATTGTAATCTTAAAGCATATGAATTTGTTTATTTCTTAGGAAACGCACATATTTACGACGATCACATAGAAACCTTAAAAATACAAAAAAATAATATTCCAATGGAATTACCTACTCTCTCTATTATTAATAAATATGAAAGTATCGACCAATATTCAATAAAGGACTTTGTCGTTGAAAACTATAATCATCATAACGAATTAAAAATGAATATGCGAAAATAATATAAAATTATTTTATATTAGTAATATTATAATGGCGTCAATCACAGCAGCTAAACGAAGAAGAACACCAGGAGCACCTGCTAGCACTACGAATGAAACTATAAGACCTAATTTAATTATATCTAATACTGCGAATCAACCAACCGGACAAATTACTCTTCAACAAGCCATATCACTTGTAGGTGTTAGAATTACAAAAATAGAACATGTGTTAAACACTAATATGAAGGAAGTTGAAAATAAGTTTGGACAACAAGATAATTATATTGTTGAAAATTCACCTGATATCGATGCAATCAATGTTGCTTTTGAAGATATTAACAAACGTTTATTAAATGTTGAATCCGCGTCTGGATCTGCTTCTGGGTCTGCTTCTGGATCTGCTTCTGGGTATGCTTCTGGATCTGCTTCTGGGTATGATTTAACATCTATGAAGGAAACATTAGATGGGTACGAAGAATTAATTAAAACTATGCAAACTACTTACAATGAAAAATTAGATTTTATCGAAAATTCTATTTCTGCATTAGACAATACAACAAAGGTAGTTTTTATGGAAAGCAATCTTAATAAACTTATGATCGATGTTTCCGAACTAAAAATCGCGTTAGAAGTTAACCCTAATAAAGAAATACAAGATAAAATCTTAACCATAGAAAATAGACTCAACAATATAACTAATAACAAAGGCGTTGATGGTGAAGAACTCGTGCACATGGGAAACCATGTAGACGAATCAATTGAACAAATTAATAATAAATTAAATCAAATTGAAAATAATAACATTAATTCAGTGTTAGAAACATTAACTTCTCGTATAGAAGCAATCGAAAATAACAATCTAACGCAATTAACCATCGATTCGATTAACTCACGTATAGCCGCTTTGGAAACCGTTAATAGTTCGTAAAATATTTCATAAATAATTGTAAGTAAATTTTAATGAACAATTTACTTACAATAGTCATATTCTGTACTGTGTTATATATTTATTTACACGTATATTTCCATATTAAGAAAAGTAATGATTTAGAAGTTTATGAAATAGTACAACCTTCTAAAAATAAATTAGAAGAAATATGTGACATTAAACAACCTATGGTCTTTAAATATAACAATCAATTATTAATTGATTCATGCAACCCCGACTATATTAATAATCTTTATTATGCATTCGATATTAATCTTAGAGGCAAAGAACTAACCGACTTATATACTAAAATACCACTTGGTAAAGCAATTAAACTATTTAAAAAAGATAAGGAAAATACATATATAACTGAAAGCAATAATGAATTTCTAGAAGATACAGGCATGATTAAAGTATTTAATCATAATGATGAATTTTTACGACCTTTCTTAGTTATTAATTGTAAATACGATTTTATGTTTGGTTCTGGAACTACACCATTAAGATACAACATTAACTATAGAAATTACTTCTATGTTACAAATGGAAAAATTAATATTAAAATGTGTTCGCCTAAATATACTAAATATTTATATAAAAATAATGACTACGAAAATTTTGAGTTTAGGTCGCCAATTAATCCTTGGAATGTAGATAAGAAATATAAAAATGATTATGACAAAATTAAATTTCTTGAATTTACTGCAGAAAAAGGGACCATCATACATATACCCGCCTATTGGTGGTATACTATCGAATTTATTGATGATGCATTCGTCTCTGTATTTAAATATAAAACAGTTTTTAATGTCGTCGCTATGGCACCTCAACTAGTAATGTCTGTTTTACAGTCGCAAAATGTTAAACATAAAGTTCTTAAAAAATTAGATATTTAATTTAACTCTTCTATATAATCTGGGAGTAAACATAATAACATGTTTGGTTTATCTACCCACATGATCTTTAACGGAATGTCTTTTGCTAATGGTGCTTTTGATGTCCATCTTTCTTTATTACATACCACATATAACTTTCTTATACGACTTACTATACCGCCTTCATTTCTTGGTTGCACATGCTTCACTGCCCATTCAAATTGCATAGCCTGTATTTTATCAGTAAAACCTTCTATCAAACAAACATGCTTCCATCCAGGTCCTTTCGACGTAGTGTATTTAGCACCACCCTTAATCTCTCCATTATGTTGTCGTAATCTCTTTTCGGGCGTAGGTGATACACCAGCATATGTATAATTATTATTTATTATAATATAAAAAAACCATTTATCCATTTATTTATCCATTTATTTTTATAATATAAAAAAATTATTTATTATTTATTCATTATTCATTATTCATTATTATTTATTCATTATTATTTATTCATTTATAGCGGAGTGCGATTGCCGCCACCCTTCTTTAGCGGTTGATTACGACTTTTATACTCGGTTGACCTGCGATTAACTAGCTTGTTTGTGTTCTTCTCGTTCATAATTTTTACAATCTGCATAGACCTTACATCAAATTTGTTAATGTTAATATTTTTATTAACATAAACCTTATTGTTAATATTAATAAATTCAATAATGGCGTAGACCTGAAGCATCGTGAGTTGAGTGTTATTAGACATGGTTGTTGTTTTAATTTCATTTAATCTATTAATCTACTTTCAATTTATTTTTAAATTGAACCTAAAATGTAAACTATTAGTATCGTAGAAAACAATTCCATGAATTATAGATTTATTTGTAATGATAGAAATTATGAGAATATCAAAATATATGATGACATATCCATGCAAGAAGTAGAACTTACTACATCTTATAAACTTTTTAACCATGACGTCTTTCATATAGACGAAAGTGGTGTTAATGTTATAACGCATTCTTGCGTTAGATCATCTACTATGTCTGGTATTTTGATCCTTAAAAATAATAAAACTTACGGAAAAATAAACAGTAAACTATTATATAGATGTATTCCCGATGATAAACGATTGCCTATATTCCTTGTTCCTTTTAATATTGATACAAAAAAATTCTCAAAAGAATATATTAATAAATATGTCATATTTAACTTCTCTAATTGGGACAATAAACACCCTATTGGAATGCTATCACACGTTATAGGTAACGTTGACGTTGAAAACAACTATTATGAATACGTATTACATTGTAAATATATAAATACATCCACGAGCTATTTTAATAAGTGTATGAATCAACGTTTAAAAACTAAAAGTGTTGAACAATACTTTAATACAATTATTAAAACTACGTCATTACAAGACCGTCGTTCAATTAACGTATATACAATCGATTCAAGCAAAACACTCGATTATGACGACGCTTTTAGTATCGTAAATCACGATGATTATATTGTACTTAGTGTATACATCGCTAATGTATCTCTATGGCTTGATGTTTTAAATCTATGGGAAGCATTCTCTAAACGGGTGTCTACAATTTATTTACCCGATAAAAAACGTCCCATGCTACCAGTTATTCTATCTGAAAACTTATGTAGTTTAAAACAAGGTGTTGATAAAATTGCGTTGGCTATGGACATCGTAATTAAAGATAATATTATTGACATATCTTACCACAATACCATTATTAATGTAAATAGAAATATGGTATACCAGTCCGATGAACTCCTTGAAAATAAAGATTATCAATACGCTTTTGAAATTACAAATATTCTAAACCAAAAAAAAAAAATTATAACTAAAATATCTACAAGTATTGAATTTGTAACCTATCTTATGTTATTGTTTAATAAACACAGCGGTTCTGTCATGATTAAACATCAGAATGGAATATATCGTGGAACAAAAAATAATATTGTTTCCTCTACTTCACCAACAACAAGCGAGGTACCCAACGAATTATCTGAATTCTTAAACATATGGAAAGGGATGAGCGGTGAATACACATCTTACGAAAATGTTAAACCTCATATTATTCTTAAATTCGATAATTATATACATATAACATCTCCCATTAGACGTCTCGTTGACCTTTTGAATATTACTATATTACAGCATAACCTCGATCTCGTAAATTTCACCACCAATGCCCTACTATTTTATCAAACTTGGATTAAAGAATTAGATTATATAAATACTACAATGAGAAGTATTAGAAAAATACAATATGATTGTTCGATTCTTCATATGTGCCTACATGACAATGCACTTATCGAAAAAACATATAAAGGATATATTTTCGATAAACTTATGCGAGATGATGCATTATATAAATATATGGTCTATTTACCTGAAATTAAAATGGTGTCACCTATCACTCTTCGCAATGAAATTGATAATTATTCTACAAAAGAATTTAAATTGTTCGTTGTTACAAGAGAAGATAATATTAAAAAGAAAATTAGAATACAATTAATAGATTAATTATTCCAAATATAATATATATAAGTATTTACTTCCATTAACCAGTGTTGTCATTTAATCTATATCTAATTTTCTTTTATAAAGTGCTTATTCATATACTTTTGTAAATTAAAATAAGTGACTTCCTCTTTACCTGATTCTAGCAACTCTAATAATTTTTTATCCGGAAATATCACTCTCCTGTTTTCTTTGTTTTGTAGTGAATTTTCCTTTATATAACGTATTAAATACTGCGTAACTTCGGTACGTGCTATAAGAGAACCTGCGTCTTTTTGCATAAATAGAATTAGTCTGTCTGTCACTTTCGTAGGTTTAGCAAACCCCGATGGTTTGCGAGTCACCTTTATTTTATTATTATCTTTCTTAGTTTGTTTTATATGTTTTTTGTAACTGCATTCCAATATTTTTACCTTGTTTTGTATCATATATACTTGTTTTCTTAATGAATTTATTAACTCTATTATTTCTCCTGTATCTTCATCTGTCGTCATTAATATAAATTATATTAGACTATACCTTTTATATCAATTTAATTAAATTGATATAAAATATAATATTTAATAAATGAATTATTCTTCTATATCACACGATGTCATCTTATGTTGATCATTATTATTGTTATTACGATAACGGTCCTCGCGTGGACCACTTCCTCGTACTAGAACACGTTCAGGCGTCGCGTCGTCTATTCGCTGATAACCACCTGGTTTACCGCCAATGCGTTGACCGCCGCTGCGTTGACCACTGCGCTGACCACTGCGTTGACCACTGCGTTGACCACCACTGCGTTGACCACCGCTGCGGTGAACGCCACGGTCAACGCCATCACGTTGGTCGTCACGGTCAACACCCTCGGTACTCTTTTCCGCGCGAAGAGTGCGCGAAACGCTGCGCGTTTCACACATTAGTTGCCCGCCCTCTAATCCTGTAACATCGCCCGCTTGAAATTTATGATCGTTATTTCCGGATAAAATTTTAGTAAAACTAATATATTCACCCTCTACAAGATACTTATATTGTTCAGACACAACCTTAATTGCTGTATGATGCACAAACAAATCCTCGATTTCAGGGTTTGTATCATCATTTGTTACGGTAATAAATCCATAACCTTGTCGGCTATTAAACCATTTAACACGTCCATGATATCTTTCGCTTTTAGTTTCAATAGTAGATGTTCCCATATCCGTCATACTCATATGATTAATCATAATAAATCATCTTTAAGTATATTTGTAAAAATATACTCTTTTACAAATTAATTTATTATATATATATATATATGAGAAAAACTAGAAAACAAAGAAAACAAAGAGGAGGAGGTTATCCACTTAATAATATTCGTAAGAATATACGATATTATTTACCAAGTTATTTACCAATTTTAAAAAATAAATTTATTTTTCTAAAAAATAAAACA
>Ga0209091_10002944_pt1 | contig 13924 bp, 10 predicted proteins | sample ArcticOcean_MG_C_6_FD_187438 | JGI IMG/M metagenome (GOLD analysis project Ga0209091, IMG submission 187438) | Marine microbial communities from western Arctic Ocean - ArcticOcean_MG_CB8_128 (SPAdes) (version 2) | ecosystem: Environmental > Aquatic > Marine > Oceanic | place: Arctic Ocean...
GGGTTCACATATGTTGCATATGGCGGGTTTGTCAGTTCATCAGGCCCCGCTGACTTGAATGGTACCGATAATTTAATACCGATGACCACGGGATCAATGTTCCTCGAACCCCAGACCACCACACCTGGACTAGCGGGATCTGATACGAAAGGTTTTGTGACTGGCGGCGCCAGCCAACCATTTGTCGTTTCTGGTTCAAACCCATTTATAACCGGCTCCGGCACTGATTATAACACGGATTTCTCGCCAATGTCGGACCGGTCCGCCAACGCGATGGGCATGGGATTCACTACTGACACGACCAGCCCTGTTTCAGGCGGCGTTCCCGCGATCCATGCCGGGTTGCACTCTTTATCTTCCTCGGTCGGGGGTCCATCACCGTCCAGCTTCATCGCAGACTTCACGGGCTCTTGGATCTTCCCAGGGCCTGCTCAGAGAGCTAGCTCAAATGACGCTGGCGATGGCTTGGGATCGGATGCATATTTTGGAGTTCAAGCTACAAGGGCACAAGGAGATACGAAATTTGACGCAGGCTATGGCGACATGACCATTGGTACTCCTTTCGACTCCACTATACCTCAAAGGCACGAGAACATCGCTGCTCTTCCGGAATATTTGGAACATTCCTTTGTATTCTCGCTTGATCAGATCAGCGGATCCTCTCCCGGACCATACACACACTCGTCCGGCTCAAGAGCCGCTGGAACCTCTATAACTTCATTGGCCGGAAACGACTATAAATCCATTCTTTCTGAGGGAGTCCGTCAATTCTGGGCACCAATGTATGGTGGATTTGACGGCCTTGATATCACAGAGGCAGAGCCGTTCCGCAACACTAGTTGGGATTCAGACTCAACAAAACTCAACAGCGCCACATTTAACTCTATACAGAGAGCAATTCATACAATTGCAGACCCAGAAGCAGTTGAATGTAATATAATTACGGCTCCAGGCATTACAAATACTCAGTTGACAGACTTTGTAATGAGTACTTGCGCAGCAAGGGCTGATGCTCTTGGTATAATTGACATTGAGAATGTCTATGTACCAGAAACAGAGAATACTAGTGACTATTCAACTCGCAAAGGTAGCGTGTTGTCGGCGGTTTCATCTATTCAGGCCAGAGACCTTAATACCAGCTATGGGTGTACATATTACCCATGGGTGAACATACTGGACAGGAGACTTGATAGGCAACTTCTCGTGCCTCCATCTGTAATCGCCCTTGGCACTTTCGCAAGTTCAGAGGCAACCTCAGAGCTTTGGTTCGCACCAGCAGGATTTACTCGCGGCGGACTTTCGGGCGGAGCGGCAGGATTGCCGGTTATAAGCCTAACAGAGAGGCTTACTCAAGCCAATAGAGATGATTTGTACGAGAACAACATCAATCCGATTGCTAAGTTCCCAGCGGAAGGCATTGTAATCTTTGGACAGAAGACCCTACAACAGACTTCATCTGCCTTGGATCGAATTAATGTTCGCAGGCTCATGATTTATGTCAAGAAAGAGATTTCTAGGATTGCAGCAACGATCTTGTTTGACCAAAACAACAAAACCACTTGGGCTAGATTCACTGGACAGGTTGAGCCCTTCCTTGGCGACATCAAAGCGCGCTATGGATTGACTGACTTCAAGGTTGTTCTTGATGAGACTACAACTACCGACGATCTGATAGATCGCAATATCATGTATGCCAAGATTTTCCTCAAGCCCGCAAGAGCAATTGAGTACATCGCGATTGACTTTATCATCACTCGCACAGGCGCCTCGTTTGAGGACTAGTCAAATAAACGAGGAGATTTTCGCTCCTCGCCACTATTTAATATAAAGAACAATAGGAGAAACAAATAAATGGGATTCTGGACACAAGCATCCGGTGACAACGCGATGGATCCAAAGAGACAATATAGATTTATTGTCGACTTTGCAAACTTAGGATCAGACTGTCAGTGGTTGGTTAAAAACATCGGCAAGCCCAGCATCAGTTTGACTGAGGCTTCTCATCAATACCTTAATCACACTTTTTATTACCCAGGCCGCGTTTCTTGGAATACCGTGTCTGTCACTCTCGTAGATCCTGTCTCTCCTGATGCTACAGCTACTATGATGAATGCCATAAACGCAGCCGGATATAAAGTTCCGTCCGGTCCGGACCAACTTACGACCGTATCAAAAAAGGCCTCAATAGCCTCACTGGGCCAAGTAACAATAACTCAGTTCGCCGGCGATGGAGACACTAGCAATCCCGTTGAGGAGTGGATATTGAGAAATGCTTGGATTAAGAGTGTAACCCTCAGCGGCCTAGATTATTCCGGAGATTCTCTTTCTGAAGTAACACTGGAGTTGAGGTATGATTACGCTACCCTGAAGAGGCATGGCGCATCTCCGTCCGACGCTACCACATCAATTGGCCAAGATGACACCCTTTGGGATGTTAGCTAGCAACAATTTATTTTCAAAACAATATTAGAGGTGAAAATTGAGAAATAACGAAGATCGTCTGGGGACGAAGAGCATCGACGGTGATGCGCCCCCTCAGACCAAAGGAGCCCAAGCAGGTGCTTCTTTTTCTTTCTCCACTCCAACAGAGTTCGTGGAACTTCCTTCTGCGGGTAGATATTACCCAGAAGGACACCCTCTCTGTGGGAAAGAGGAAGTTGAAATATATCATATGACAGCAAAAGATGAAGATATTCTGACATCAGAAACTCTCATCAAAAAGGGAATTGTTCTTGATAGGTTATTGAAAAATGTACTTGTCGACCAAAGCATAGAACCCAACAGCCTGTTGGTTGGCGACAAAAATGCAATATTGATTGCCACAAGGATTACTGGATATGGGGAAATCTATGATACGAAGATGATTTGCCCCTCCTGCTCAAAATCTGTCTCACAGAAATTTGATTTGGGCATAAAAGAAGTTTACCGCGCTAACGAAAAAGATATTAAGGAGTATGGCATTGACATGTCTGATGCCGGAAGGTTTGATTTGACAATGCCGTCATCCAAGGTTGTAGTTGGTGTGCGCTTGATGACAGGCGTTGATGAAGAGTATTTGAATAAGATGTCAGAGAACAGAAAAAAGCATAAGCTGCCAGAGACACCTTTAACCGATCAACTTCGGCGGATGATTATTTCTGTAAATGGTGATAGTTCTGGTGAAATGATCAAAGAATATGTCAAGTATATGCCAGCAAGAGACTCCAGATATTTGAGAATGACTTATCACAAAGTCGTACCAGATGTAAAATTGGCACAAGAATTCTCCTGTGCTTCTTGCGGACATGCGCAAGAATTGGAGGTTCCATTCACCGTGGACTTTTTTTGGCCTCGGGACTGAATACATAGCCAATGTTTATGAAGAATTCTTTCTTCTGAAATATTATGGTGGCTGGAGCTTTTCAGAAGCATATAATTTACCCATCTCAATTCGTAGATGGTTCCTTTCGCGACTACTTAAGCAAAAGGAAGATGAGAATAAAGCGACAGAAGAGGCTATGAATAGCGCCAAATAAGGCCGTCGAATGTAATAAAGCCTAAGCACTGATTGGGTTTTATTCTATGTGCTTACTATTTATATATAATAGGAGAGATCTGTGATATGCAAAACCTAAAAGAAGAAAAATTAGTAGAAATTGTTATCGATCTTAATGAGATCAAGAAAAACCGCCTGGATGAGAGTTTTCTTGCTATGTTTGGTCATCAAATCCAGTCTCTTTTGCATAACATGTTTGCCGGCTCATCAGTACCGGTCTCTGTCAGCGGGAAGCCTCGCGAGGTGGCTTCATTTGCGGATGCTATTGGCAAAGAGAAAAAATATATAGATGCTGCAAAGAAACACGGCCTAGATGATCCAAGAACCTTTAAAGACAAGGCCAAACTTAAAAAAGCGACTAATGCTTTTGAGAGGGTAACCGGCATTAAATGGCCTTTTAAGTAGGGGGGTAAAAGATGGCACCGTCACCAGCAGAAGCAGCCGCCGCCGCCGCTCAAATCGCCGCGCAGCTTAAAAAACAAGCAGAGGCTGAGCGTGAACTGGAAATAGCCAGAAAGGCAGCAAAAGAAACCGGACTGGGTCTGATCAGGGACCGCCAACAGCTTCTTGATCTAATGGCTCAAACGACTCAGCGGACCGAAGCAGAAATAAAGGTCATTGAGAGGGCAATCGCGGCCGAATTGCGACTTGCCGACGCCAAACAAGAAGATGCCGCGTCGACGCTCAAGCTTGAGCAGGCAAATGAAAAATTTGGCGAAGCTATGAAATCTGCCACAGATTTCGCCGGCCTGCTTCACGACAAGATAAGGGGAGTGATGGGCATGCAAGCCGGCTGGGAGAAAGATACTATCGGCATTTTCGCCGCTGCCGCGTCCACCGGCAAAAAAATGATTGATGTCATTGATGAAATGGGGAACAAAAAAGAAACAGCAAAAGAGAAGGAAGCGCGCTGGGCTTCGCATTCCATGAAGGCGAATGAAATGGTAAACGCGAGCTTTTATGCAATTGTTTCTCAGATGATGAAATTGGGTTCAGCCATCGACAACGCAAGTGTTTCTTTTAAGAGGTCGACCGGCGCCGCCGATGAGTTCGTCAGGGCAATACCACAGATGGAAGAGAAGTTCTATAAGCTTGGTCTAAGCGCTGAGGACGCAGCAGGCGTCATGGGCTCTCTTTATAGCTCAATGACCGGTTTTACGAGATTGGGCCCACAGGCGCAGAAGGAAATTAGAGAAACTGCCGCAGTGTTGGAAACTTTGGGCATCGATGCCGCTACTTCTGCCAAGAATATGGAAATACTGAACAGGAGCTTAGGGTATAGCGGCCAACAGGCCGCCAACATCACCGGACAATTGTTCGGCCTCGCGCAGCAACTTAACATATCAACAACGCAGATGATGGAAGATTTCACGCGTCTAGGCCCTCAGCTTACTGTATATGGAAAGCAGGCTGTAAATGTGTTTGTGCAACTTCAAGCATCGGCAAAGGCATCTGGAATCGCCATCGAAAGGTTGTTGTCAATAGCAAGCAAATTTGACACATTTAAGGGCGCCGCCGATGCTGTTGGTTTCCTTAATGCTCAATTGGGCGGCCCATATTTAAGTGTTATGAAAATGGTTCAACAAACAGATCCGACAGAAAGAATGAAGATGCTGGCCCAAGCAACGCGACAAGCGGGCCTAAGCTTTGATACCATGGCCTATTATCAAAAGAAAGCGTTGGCAGCAGCAATGGGTCTTCAAGATGTTAACGAATTGGCGCTCGTTATGAAGAGCCGATTTGACTTGGTCGGCGGCTCTGTCAAAATGAATTCAAATGAAATAGAAAGACTAGCAGAAGAGAATAAGAAATATAAAACAGTACAACAAGAATTGCAACAAGTGATGCGATCTCTTGCCGGCCCCGTTACGTCGGTCCTCAAGGGAATGAGAGGGTTTCTTCAAGTGATGCAGGAGAATTCTGGCATTGTCAAATTCTTCGCCTCCGTCATAATCGGACTTAAGACCGCCATAATATCTTTGAAATTTGCAGCCTTGGCAGCGGATGTAGGAATGAAGACATTGGCCGCCGGCATGCTTCCAATGGCGCCTATTATTGGACTAGTCGTAGGCGCCGCCAGCCTCTTGGCCTTTACCCTGTTTACGGAACAGCATTCTCCACCTTTATTCGGAAAGAATTCCGGCATGTCCATCGCAGCCTCCCAGACGGCACAGTTTGGCAGTTCTCTTGGATATGCTGCGAAACAAGCATCGGCTATGGCTGCCCCAATCAGGCAATTGTCCACTGACATAAACGCTTTGCCGGATTCGAAAATGCTACGCATTGAAAAGGTCTTCGAAGCAGAGGAAGGCGTGCTTGACGCGTCAAAGGGCGCGAATATTACGGCCCATACTGTTCGCTTGCTTGGCGCAGCAGCAGGGGGCTCCGCATCAGGCCGCCCAATACAGGTTCATTCGGATGTGACTTTGAATATGGACGGCAAAGTGGTGGCACACCAAGTTGCGAGACAACTTTCGGACAAGAGATCTTAACAAGGAGAATTGATAAATGGCAGAAGAAGTAGTACCAGCAGAAGCAGTCGATAACGGAAACAGCACCGGAGGCGCGACGTCTGGGGGATCTTCCACGGTGACAACATCGGATTACTCCGATAATCTTTTTGCAGGAAATCAGAAAATAATTTTTCACCACAAATGGTCCAATAGCTCTATTGAGTTTAAAGCATTTGATATTTCTTATTCTGAGAGCATTACCAATGATTGGCAAGAAGTTGCCCTTCCCAGAAGGATAAATAGGTCATATACTTGGTCTGGAGTAATTAGGTCAATTGCTTTGGGCTGGAGCATGCCAGCGTTTGATTTAACTGAGGCAAAATCAAACATGGCGAAGTGCACAAAATTAGTTCAAATGATGTATCCCATGACCGACGGAAATACTAAGCAGATCATAGGAGGAGGAAACCCAATATGGCATCTTGGTATTATGAATTGGGCTCACGCAGAAGGAAGTCAATTCGCGACAGACGATGCCTCCACTCTCCTTGCAGGATTTCCAGGCTCCTTTTCTTGGAATATTGTTCCAGAGGACGGCTTTCTTTATAGTGATGGTGGACAATCTGCGTTTCCAAAGAATATTAAGGCATCCATGGGGTATACTGTCCTATTGGATGATTCAAAGAATTTCGGCTATTCGGACAAAGGCAAATGGGATGGCCCCGAGCACTTTCCATGGTATGGCGGCAGCTCTGATGATGGCGGAACTTTAGGATAACAGGAGGTATATGAAAAATGGGAATTAGATATGATAACAGGGGAAAGATAACCAACGCAGACGAGATATATGATGAATTGTTTGAGCGTCGAGAGGTTAAAAGCATCACTGGCTATTCCACCGCTAGATTTACAGAGATCTCTGTCAAGGATAGATATTCTTTAACGAATTCTCTCCATATATGGAAAACGGGAGATCGTCTCTGGAAGTTGGCATCTGAATATTATGGAGATACCGGCCTTTGGTGGCTAATATCGTGGTACAATCAGAAGCCAACAGAATCACACATAAAGGTTGGAGAGACAATAGCAATCCCTCAACCCTTAGATCGTGCGATTAAACTTTTTTATAGATAGGACGAGCCATGCCCACACCAGAAGAAACACAAAAGAATACCGTCAACGCCGTCAGCAATTTAATGGCTGGTACAACTCTTCCCAACACCGAAGAGGGCCCGAGTGCCGCTGGAGTAAAAAGCGCAGTCCGCTGGAGAGAACAATGTCTTCTGGCCCGCCACCTGGATAGTATTTGTGGCAATAGAAAAGCCGATCAAACCTCAGTCGGCCGTGCGAAGCCATGGCACTATGTAACATCGTTTACTAACCAGTCAGAAGGCACCCCAACGGCTGATTTCTTGAACAAGCTCCACCTGTCGGAAGGAGATAAAGATTTTGTTAATATAAATACTTTTGAGCGAAATAATTTGTTGTGGAGCCTTGAAATTTCAAAAATCCTTTATGAGGAGAAGAGACAAACCGTCGGCGGAATCGATACCAAAGATTACAGCTTTAAAGCAGAGATACCATTGGTATTTGAGAAGATGGCAGCAGAGGATATGAGCGCCTACAATGCGGGCGAATCGCCCACTCATGGCGCCTGCGACGGCGAAGGGCTTCAATATGGCGGCCTCTTCGGTGGTGATGGTGGCCAACTAAACCGGCCGCAAACTGGTTATGGTATAAAAAGCTTTTCTTGGTCTCTGATAGGATCAAATCCAGAGACTGTGCGCAATGACATAGAAGCGGTATTGGTCTTGGAGTTTCAGAATTTTGAGCAACTCTCAAGATGCCGCCTAGACGAGGCCTCCGGAGCTAAATATTCTTTGCTTGATCTGCTCGGCTATGGTCCAAATTCTCCGAAAAAGGTGGAGGGTTCAGAAGATGATTATAATCCTGCTTTTTATGAAATAAAAGCACATGTTAAGTGGAACGCCAATGACTACACGCGAGATAGCGAAAAGATAAGCCTCAAGAACAAAGTAAAGAGCCAACAGACGACTCTTTTTCTAACCATGACTGAACATGATTTTTCTATTTCCCAGATCGGCACATTTACACTTACACTGTCTTATCGTGCTCGCCTTGAATCCTTGGCTTCTGAAATGCGAACAAATGTTGTCTTTCCTGAGATGTCCGACAAACTCGCTAATATCAAGGCCATCAAAACGCTTGATCAACAACTCGAACAAGCTGCCAGCAAAGGCTGTATCGGTGACGAATATGACAAACTTTCGAAAGAGAGAGATAAAGCGTTTAAACTTGCATGGCATGAATCTTTCAAATATTTATTGAAAGAAGAATTCAAAGGTAGTGCTCGGACCGGTCTCAATAAAGACGGCACCAAATCGCGCTGGTCACAAGACTATGCTCTGGTCGAGAAGAGAAAAATATTAAAAAACTTGAAAATATTCTCGAAAGATAGTGGTGACTTAAGAATTCATACCTTGTTCCTCGAAAGAAAAGAGATAGGGAAGTGGCTCAATGGAAACAGAGAAGCCTTCGCTAGCGGTGTCTCGATCTCGTCCGAGTGGAACGTTGGCGGCAGCGGCGCAGCAGCCGCGTCGAAAGAATTGACATCTGCTATTGATTGGAGCCAAGCAAACCAAGGTGATGAGGAAAGCAGAGTATCTAGTTTCTCTCAAAGGGCCATCAACTCTATGACTAATATCCCCGGAGGCGCGCCATCACCCATGACCAACGACTCCCATTATCCTATACAATTTGTATATCTTGGAGAACTATTAGATATAATGGCGCATCGAGCCTTTTCCGATGCCAATTTTTCCACCACTGGAACGCGAAAGGGCGACTTTGGTTCTGGAAGAAAGATAAAAGTGATATCCGGGCCTGTTAAATTGAAACTAAAAGGAGTCTCTCAAAAAATACTGTGCAGCCTTTCAGACATCCCCATATCTATCGAGGCATTTAGTGACTTTTGGTATCGAAATGTGATCGAATCAGAAAGAGAAGTATATAGCTTCATGAACTTTGTGAGAGACCTCAGCGCCCAATTGATATCTCCAGCTTTTGGCGCCAACTGCACCGGCGCGGTGGGGAGCGGGATCGAAGGGATGACCAATGTCAAAACAGCATTTATTACCTTGCCCCAACATTTTGATGGCTCGGATCCTTTATTGAATATACCATGGTCCAGTGAGAAAAAAGCATATCATACAGTAACCGGCGATGTGGTGGTTGAGAACATGGGGATTATTTCCGACCCAGAAAAACTTAAAAATACATCCCCAGAAAAACTCTTTCATTATATCGTTCTTTATCTTGATAACAGCCATGGTGCAGATGGCTTAACCGGCATAGAAGATGACGACGCACCCAGGGGAATATATCATCTTAAAATACATCAGGGAATACTTCAGTCAATTGACTTTTCAAAGACCGATCAACCATATTTAAGAGAATCAAGGTTTTTTATTCACAACAAGAACCCTTTGGTGCATTTGTCAAATGTTTATAATGTGAGGGCATCGATGGTTGGAAATACATGTTTTTATCCCGGTGATACGGTATTTATTAATCCAATTGGGTTTGGTCCTTCACTGGGCGATCCCATGACGAAGACATCTCTATCGTCTGTTATGGGCCTAGGCGGGTATCATACTATAATTTCTGTCTCCAACAAGGTATCAAAAGATTTTACAACAGATATTGTTGCGCAGTGGACTTCAAACGGCAACGCAGAGGCACGATCTAGTGCTGATATTGATCAACCCGGATGCAGCGACAAAACGGGGGTCGCATCATTGGACGCGGCGAAGTAGAAGTTGTGAAGGGTAAAAATAACAATGGTGGTACATAAATAATGGCATACAAGGGAAAAAACAACATGTCCGCAAGGGATGTGTTCAATCATCGCTCTCTTTATAACGGATTTGCATTCTCAGAGGCTGGAGAAATAAATATAGCTCCGGAGTCAACGAAAAATTTCTGGTTTCTGGAAAACATGCATTATGGACGAATACGAGATAAATCTGGGGAGGTTTCAATTATAACTCCGAAGACCGAGTTCTTGCTATCAGTCGGACCAACTGCCGCCAACAAGAAAGCTGGAGCTTTGGATTTTGTCGTTGATGCATACGAAGTAATGAAGCGAGAATATGAAAAATCCCGGCTTCAAAATAAAATATCTTCTGACAGCACATACTTGTCAAAACTGTTCGTACATAAGGGCGCTTTTTCTATTTCTGATCAACAAAGGAAGCTCCGCTCCAGCTTGAGTGGTAGGTTCGTTTCCTATGCTGATGCTGCAAAAGATAAGTCTAACAGTGTTTTTTCTTTTGAGGATTTTTCTCCACTTTTCATGGAATTTCTCATGGCCGGCCTGCGAAACAATCCGGTCACCAACTCTTCTTATATGATTAGTCGACAATCCTCTCCAATGACCAGCGGACTCTGCTTGGAAGTTGCAGATCTGGATCACTCAAGAGACGAAGACAAGAGCAAATATTTTTTAGATGATCCCAATTTCCAAATTTACAAGATTCTTGCAGCAAATAGTGGGTTTGCAATAGATAAAAATGCTCCATGGCGCCTCGTCGCCGACATTGCTTCTAAAAAAATGTTGGAATTTGCAACAAAACGCGTTTCTAGCATAAACACAGCAGAAGACGTATTGGATTATTATTTTGAAGATATGAGGACTGCGAAAAAATCTCCTGTCGTTGTTGCAGAAACAGATTTTGTTACTATTTCCATCGAATACGACGTCGCCGCAGTACCGTTTATACCTACTCCTGCGGCGAACACTTCCCCGGAAGAGATGACGGCCGCCGCCCCAGAACTCGTATATGTAAATGCTTTAAAGTATGACGAATTGGATGATCTTAAAAGGATGATGTATGGCGCTTACAATGCGCTTGTCCTTGAAAAACCATCTGTTTCTGCAAAAAATGTTGATTCTAAGCGGAATGTTTCTACTGAAATACAAAAAAGAACGAAAGAGACATTTAATGCCATTAATGCTAGAATGGGAAACGATTTTTGGTATGATAAATTTGTTAGAATTAAAAACATTGAACTCGATCTAGGGTATGCCGAAACAGAAATTGTCAAATTGGTCAATTCTGCTGTGGGATTGGAAAAATCATTTGACAGAGCAAAAGCAATGGGTTATATTAGTAAGAGAATGACACCGATCATTTCCTCTGAGGGTTCTTTGTCTTATGAGACGAGGAGGCTTGGGGAGTCAAGTACAACAATAAAAGAAAATGCCCAGTCCATAGTCAGGGGGCTAAACAAGAAAGTTTACTAGGGGGAAACTTGATATTTCAAACACTCGACGACAAAAACGAATGTGTTGGTATATACACAGAAGGGAAACTGTCTTTTGATGACCTTCCCGATGGCTTGGCTGCCTGCTGGGCACCAGTTCCTTATTTGGAAGACAGAGAAATAGAGTATGCCTCGCTTTATTGCGAAGGCAAGACTCCCGATCAAGCCTGCCCAGACAGCTTGAGAGATGACTGGGATGAGTGCAACGAGAAGATGAAGGCATTTTACCGCTCTTTTATGCTTGGGCGGGTAAGCCTCGACGAAAACTGCTTCTTTGACCTTATTCCCGTCCGCTTTCTTGCAAGGTACTGCGAGATGAGGACAAAAATCACAAAGTATGTCTTAGAGACCTACGAGAAGCCAAAAAACTATGATTATCTGCTGCAAATGACGAAATTGCTCACTAAGATCAGCCATAATCAGCTAAAAATCGACCTTTCTGGCCTAAATTCGACGATGCACCGTGAAAAGACACGCAATTTCCGAGAAAAGGCTCAAAACCTACCAAAATATGTTCGTTATAATCTGTTCGGCACTAAAACAGGCCGTTTAACAACAAAAAGAAGCAGTTTTCCCATTATGACGATGAACAAGGAGTTTCGCTCTGTCGTGAAGCCAAATAACGACTATTTCCTCGAACTCGACTTCAATGCCGCAGAGATTCGTACATTGTTGGCCTTAGCAGGGGCAAAACAGCCCCTAGAAGACATTCACGCGTGGAACTTGGCTCAAGGTATGGGTGAAGGCGTAGAAACGCGAGAACAGGCTAAAAAGGCCTTCTTTTCGTGGCTTTATGACGAGAAGAAGAAGAATGAGAAACTGGAGCAGATCTATAAGAGGAGCGATGTGATAAATGACCACTTTAAGGATGGGCAAGTGACTACACCATTTGGCAACACAATGCCGGCAGATCGCCATCATTCACTATCCTATCTTATTCAGGGCACAACAGCAGAGATGGTACTTAGACAGGCGATTAAGATCGATGAGTTTCTTAAGGGCCGCAAGAGCTTCATCGCCTTCACAATTCATGACTCAGTTATTATTGATATATCCAAGGATGAGACAAACTTGGTGCCGAAGCTATTAGGGCTATTCACGGACACAGAACTTGGCCTATTTAAGGTAAATGCTTCTTTTGGTGATAGTTTCGGCGATTTGAAGCCACTAACGAAAGAGTAAACTATTTATATACGAATAAATGTATTGGGAGACCTGCTGATGAAAAAATTTAAAAGCATGAAAAAGCGTGACGAAAAGATGGAGTCTCTTTTGATGGAGAAATGGGGATATTCCGCCCCGATATCGAACAAAGATGGCGACAAAGAGTTGCTGCAAGAACTTGTAATTGCCGGTATGGCCGTCGCCGGCGGATGGTACACCATCGCAGCGATTGTCGCCGCACTCGGCGCCACCGGTACCGCCGGCTACGGTTTATATGACTCCCACACAGTGCGCAGCGGCGCGAAAGAACTCCAAGATAGGTTCCCAGAATCGGGCATCGATACATTGGGCCAAGAAAAACTCAACCCGGAGGCACTACCAACGCAAGTTACCACCGCGGAAATGGATAAACTACCGGGCCCCAATCCCGTCTTCATGCCGGGGATCGGACCAGAACAGAGCCCCGAACTGGTTCAGAACGATGACGGCACCCTTTCACCTCCACTAGGCTTTATGTGGCTGAATAAGGATCGATTGTCTGGCGATGACCGGGTAGTGCCCGAGCCACCAGAGGGGTCCGACGACACATCAATATTGATGCAACAAGATCGAAGACAAGACCCGCTTCAGACAGACATTAGCCATTTTCCTGCAACCAAATTCGATGAGCCCCCTGACGAGGAGGCGCAACAAGAATCTGTGACAAGAACAAAAGAGATCGTGAAAGAAGAGATAATCAAATATTTTTCAAATAGAAGGAAAAGTTGAATTTAATCGGATTAGGACAAGCAGGATGTAACATTGCTGATCGATTCTCTCAATACCCTCAATACAAAATCTATAAACTTGATGTTGATATCGAAGGTAAAAGATGCTATGACATTAAACACCAAAAAGGGCCCGAAGAATACGAAAAAAACGCCCCATCGGTGAAGACTTTTTTCAGAGGAATTAAGGGAGAAACACTATTTATAGTCGGCGGTTCGGGACACATTTCTGCGATGTGCTTAAGAATCATGGAGCAAATAAAGGATAAATGCGAGTTAAGTGTGCTTTATATAAGGCCAGACGCTTCTCTTCTTTCAAAAGCCAAGACGCTACACGAGAGTGCAACTTATGGGGTTCTACAGCAATACGCTCGCTCTGGACTCTTAGAAATGCTTTATCTTGTCTCAAACACAAATTTAGAAAAAATACTTGGCAATGTTCCAATAATAGGTTATAATAGTAAGATAAACGAATTGCTTGTTTCAACAATTCATATGATAAATGTTTTTAGAAACTCAGAGCCCGTTATGGGTAAAATAGAGGATCCAGCAGAAGCAAGCCGAATAGCAACTTTCGGCATTTCAGACATCGAAGGAAATGAAGAAAAATCGTTTTTTTCCCTTGACAGAACCAAGGAAAAGTGTTATATTTATAGTAT
>Ga0209091_10002948_pt1 | contig 13915 bp, 9 predicted proteins | sample ArcticOcean_MG_C_6_FD_187438 | JGI IMG/M metagenome (GOLD analysis project Ga0209091, IMG submission 187438) | Marine microbial communities from western Arctic Ocean - ArcticOcean_MG_CB8_128 (SPAdes) (version 2) | ecosystem: Environmental > Aquatic > Marine > Oceanic | place: Arctic Ocean...
AGCAACTAAGTATGTTTCATTAAATCCCGATTATACACAAGTTAATAAAATTATGAAACTTCTTAAAAATAAGGATTTTGCAGGTGCAGAAGCCGAAGCCAATGGAAATAAATTATTACTTGACGCTATTGCTCACTACAAAAATGCTATGATTGGATTAAATCGTAATTTAACTAATTCTATGGCTGATGCCCCATTATATATTCGTCAAATAAAAGGTGGAAAAAGGGGCCGGAATAAGGATGTTTCAATATTATTGGGTTATTCCTCAAATGGTGAGGGCATTATTACTAAAGTGCCTAAGAAAATGTTATATGTGATAGATGGGCGTAAATTAAGGGGTCAAATTGAAAATATGGTTCCATTACCCCCTTCTAAGGCTTTTATTCCCCCTTCACCAATTGCTTCACCAACTGATGAAGCAGAAGAAGTCGTATGGGATGAAAAGACTCCAAGAGGCATTATTTTCAAGGAAGGGCAATATGTTAAATTAGATGGTAATGGGAATGATGCTTATATTATAACTTGTTCGGCAGACGGGCCACATTGTAAGCACGATGCAATCAAAGGATTCATTGACGGCAAAGGTAATTGTGGTGATGCAGAATGTATAATTTCATCCTCCGCCCCACCCGCAGAAGATTTACCACCCGAAGATTTAGAGAATAAGGTTATTGATAATCCGGAGGGTCCTTCTAATGACTTAATTAGTGGTAATGGCCCTAATGCTGATATGGAACCTGTTGAGATTCCTGCATCTAACCCAAACGGTTCACCCGTTGGTTCTTCAAAACCCCCTTCTAATAATGATAGATTGCGCCGACTTATTGGAAATAAGGTTGTTTCTGCGCTTGAAAAACTCGGTGTTAGGGATAATATCACAATGGAAGATGTTTCTGTTGATGGAGTTGCTATTTATAATGGGCGTAATGGTGGGGCTATTCGTGCCGATTTATTAAATGATGGTGTTGTTGAAGATTCTATACGGTTCAAAGGACTTATAGGTGATTCATCATTCGCAAATATTGATGCCCCCGATGATATGAAACCATTTAGGGCCGATGATATGGGTGCGGTGCTATTAAGGATATTCCAACCAAAACTGTTGTTTGCTGAACAACGGCGTGGCCGAGAATCTGCTCTTAGTAGTTTGAGAGTAATTCGTAAGCACATGGCATCATTATCAACCGTATTTGGTTTTGACGACCCCGAACAATTGGAGGCATTCTTTTCTGCTTGGTTGATGAAAGATTCAACAATCCGTCTAACAGGTATTCCCGGAACAGGAAAAACTACTGTTATTAATACTGCCGCTACATTACTTTGTAATTCATATGGTTTTGATAATGCTGTGCGTTATTTGGCGAGAGATGCTATTGCTGTTGGTGAATTTCACGAACCGATGATTTTGCCCGAAGGCCAATCATACAATGTAAATTATGGTTCTAAGGCTTATGAAGAAGTTATGAGGAAATGGGAGGGGTGGAGATTTAATGTATGGAATATTAATTCTTCAAAATCCGGTGCTTATTTATACGATTTTAGATACCTTCAAGCGACTTCATCATCCGGTTATCAAAAGATTCCAATGTCGCCCGAAGCATTCCGTCGTATATTATTAGATTGTGAAGTTGTTGAAGATGAATCAAGTAAAGGATTATTAACAAACACAAGGGTTCGTGCAACACCAATTGAATATAGTAGTCTTACTCGTTGGTTTGCCGGAAATCCACCGCAGGGTCTTGAAGTCAATAATGGTGTCGTTTCATATAGAAATAGCACATCCGGTATTCATTATCCATTATATACTGATTCGGGCGCAAATGAAGGTTTTATGTTGCGTGAGTTTTTACTTGAACACTTTTACGATTCTCGTCTTGATGAAAAAGAGCGTGGACAGCAAATTATCGCAAATGAAATGTTGATGGAAACAGGTATTGCTAAAGTTGATTATGATAAGCGAGCCGAAGAAATCTTATACGGTATTGAAATCCGTCAAGTCACTACAAAAGATAAGATTACGGGCGATACTGTTGCGAGTTATGAGTTTGAGCCAACACCAAGACCAATTGTAACTCAACCTATTAAATTCTTTAACGAAGCAAACCGTTCCGGTAGTGGTGTTGAAGATGCGATTCTTGGTTTGGTGGCTGAAAAGACTGTTGAATATCGTGGTCGCACATTTAATTCACCATCATTTATTGCATGGATGGACACAAATCCTCACCAAAAAGGAAACGATTTGGCTTTCGTGGACAGAATTGATATGGAATTGTATTTCGGAACACTTTCTCTTGGTTCAAGATTTGCCTCATTAAGTGAAAGATATGGTAAAAATGCAAAAGGAACAGACCCTCAATTTCAAATTATATCACATATGTTAAAATCATCGGATTCAAGAGATTATATTTCTCCAATGAGATTCGCAGACATTACTAAAATGTGGAAGACTGTTAGTGAAATCCCATTCACATCAGTAGGTGCAGATGAAGAGGATAGTGGTGCATTACTTGATATTTCGTTAATTTCCGTTCTGTTCACACAGCGATTTATGGTTAAAGAAAAGACTCAAGAGATTTATGGGATGGAACACACATATTCTTATGATAATGATATTTATGCTTCGCCGCTTGTGGATATTTCCACTACAACAAATATGCAATACGAATCACAACATAAAGAAGAATTAGAGAAATTTGGAACGGGACAAGATAATACTAAATCTCAAGCACCAATTCTAATTAAGCGTATGCTTGGTTTCCGTTTCACTAATTCCTTGATTAAAATGACAAGGGCATTAGCATTCCTTCGTGGAAAAGAGTTTGTAACTCGTCAAGAAGTAGTGGATGCCCTACCATATTGTGTAGGACATAGACTTGGACCTGCAAGGGAGGGTGAGGACCCGAAAGGAAGAGATATAGGTATTGAAAGAGAAGGGATGAAATTAACAAATGAGCAAGCATTCATTCGTCAATTAATTGTTCATGGTTATTTACTTCGTAATACTGATTCATTACTTGGAGCAGTTACGCCGGAAACACCCTCTATGTTCGATATATGGGATTCTTTCTTAAACACTTGTGATACTGCCATGCAATCGGCTACAAAATTTTGGGAATATGAAGATAATATTATATTAGAATTGAAGGAAAATGTTCGTAAAGGTGGCTGCGACATTACTCCGGTTCATTGGCACATTGGAACAATGGTTGTTGATAATGAGAAGCGTAGTAATTCACAAATAAGAGATGGTATGTCTTATAAGCAAAGGTATAATTTTTACCTTGAGGCAATTACTCGGCCATCAGCATTAGAAGCGAAAGGTTCACTTGATTCAAAATATAAGATTGCGGCTATGGTAGCAAACCATTCTGCGTCTGAATATTATTTAGTGAGAGGTAAAATTGCTAATGACCCATACTTATTCTCCGATGATATGTCAAGATTGTTGGAATTATGTGAATCAAAGATTATGGCTATTACGGGAAAACCTATGAAACGGGCATCCAATAATATCATTTCTTCTTCAATCGCTGTTGCTAATACATATTCAACAGAACCAAGAAACGGTCCAAGTCCGACTCAATTTAAGTGGAGAACCTATGGTGATGCGCTCGGAGTTTGGGGGCGAATTATTTCTAATGGAAGCAATACAAATGTAGGTGTCGCTGAATTAGGTGGGGGTGAAAACTTACTTGATGTTACAGGGGTTGATTTGGAATCTAATCAAGAATATTCACAATATGGGACATTTGAAGTTACCGGAAAAATAGGCGGGCATGGCGGTATTCAAGATGCACCTTTCTTTAGTGCTATGGGTAAAATAATTAATGTATTCCAACCTTATGTTTTTGGTAGTGGTGTGCATCTTGATGAATTACCACCACATGCGGCAACAAGCCATTTTGGACCTGTTGATAGTATATCTCTTGAACAATATGCTATGAATGCAAAAGATTTGATGTTCCGTTGGTTATCCGGTGAATCCGGAATTAATATCAATGATGGATATATGGCTTGTTTTAAACTAAAACACGCATTTGAAGGAAAAATTAATGAATCAATAATTGGTGATGATGATTTGAGATTGTGGTTAAGGATGAGAGTGGTTCATGGTCAACAAACCGTTGGAACAAACGCTACATTCGGCTTGTTTGTTGGACTTACTTCTGCTTCTATGAAGCCCACCTCATTTGATGATGATAATAATGCAATTGAATGGGTTATGCTTGATTTTAATGATGCTGAATCCTATAATCCCGACAGATATTCGACTCCTGCAATATGGAAGGCTAACCAATTTGAAGATAGTGGAAACTTGACAAGGGATGATGTGCAATTTTTCAGCCGCCAATTAAAAAATGCTATTGATGAAAACCAAGGCTAAGGCACATATTTATATAGCCGCACCTATAATCAACTAATATGGCATTAGAAGAATTGGGTGAAGACCATGCCCCACCAAATATGGTTATGGCTTTCAAACAATTGAGAGGATTATATGGTGAGCCACTAATTCCACTTAAACTCGGAACTGATTTTCATGGTGGACACACCGATATGACACAAATTGAGGTTGGAATAGACCAAATGATGATTACGATTTTACCCAATCATCATGAAGTGCCTAAAAAATTCAAAGATTCTGCGGCGTTTTTCGTCGTAGGACACGAATTCGGCCATATCGTATCACATCCCGGTAAAGAGGCAAAGTATTGGAAAGCCGGTATGCGTGAATTGCCTGTTGAGCATTTCGCAAAGGGAAAATGGTTTAATGCTATTTCTGATATTATTGTTAATTGGACAGTTATAACAGGAACAGGAATTATTATAAAAGACCAAATACCTCTAATTCAACCGCAAATGTTGGCAGGTTGGCAATCTTCATCTTTTTTAAGGCGGTGTAATAATTTAGAAAAACATGGTAAGTTATTAAAGGAGGGCCGCTTAGAAGATAATCGTTATTGTCCTGCGGGCGGATTAATAGGTCAATATGATAATGCAGACCCTAATGACTCATATACTCCCGGTATTGACACTCCCTATTGGGAACGGTATCAAGGTCATGGGAGGGGTGAACAATATTACCCCCCAATAGGATATTCCGTAGCAAAAAACTTAGGTGATAAGTATTGTAAAGTGAAAGCATTAAGGTCAATCGGTAATGTTAAAAAGGGAACAGAATATATCGTTCAAGGTAATAAAACCTATGATGGTAGGGAGAATACAGACGAATGGGAACCAATTATGGAGTATAAAATAGATGGTCAATGGCTTCCGGCAAATGATTTTATTAGTTTATGTCCTCAATGCGGCGGTAATGCGCCGACTATATGGGACAGATGGTGGAATTATAAGAGTAAAGAACAGCGTGAACAATTTGTTAAGCAAAGGGGTTCTTGGACTTATTTAGTAATACAAATGTTTGTGTTTGAATGGGCGGCGGCATATTCCACCTATTTCCCTTATGGGAATAAACAAGGCCGTAATTCCGGAAAGCAATTTTTAACTGATATAGCAAATGCTATGAATCAAGTAATGAGGTCTTCGTAATGGGATATAAGAAGAATCCATTTAATTCTGCTCAAGGGCAGGTAATTGTGCAAGACATATTTGATTTAATGTTTATTCCTGAAGAACATAATCCTAATAAAATTGAAAAAGACAATAAAGATAGACAAGTTTTATTTTATAGGGGAAACATTATTAATATAGTCAATAAAATGAAGAAGTTTGTTACCGGCTACCAACAAATACCAATATCCGAATCGGGTTCATCCGGAATCCATGTTTGTCCACATTGTAGGCGGCGTGATTTTATTTGGCATTGGCAACTTGTTGATGGTGGGCATTATAATAATCCTGCTCATTGGAATGATACTGTTGAACCCGGAGTGTGGAAAGGGAATACTATTGGTGAAAAAAATAGATATTGTTTTGTATTGAGATATAGGTGTAATAATGTCACCACTTGTCAAAAATGCCACATTACGGTTAGAGATAGTGGGCATAGTATAGCATCATGCCCTAATTGTGGGAATAGTGAAAAGGACCCTGCAAAAAGTAACGCATTAGTTAGAAGTGGATGTGGTAAAGAATCCTATGCGACACATTTTATAAGGGAATATACGATGGAAAATAATATTCCTCAATCATTTGAAGAGGCTATGGGTGCTATTCAACGGAATAGACAAATTCGTGTAGGGAGGGATGTCAAACAAGGATTATTTAGTGGATATGAATTAAAACACAATCAAGAGCCTTCCGATGGTGAAATAATATCAACATTTCAACAAATTAGGAGATATACTCCAAAGGTATTATTCACATATTCTGCACTTGGTATTGAGGGTAAAAAATCATACCCAATATCTGAATTAAACTATGCTTTTTCAAAGGAATTAATGAAACAATGTAAAATGGGGAAAATGGAAAATGGCGCATATTACCACCCCGGTTATGGGGTTAAATTAAAAGATGGGTATGGCGACCCACTACCTGCTTGTCCTAAGTGTGGTGCAACAGATTCTCCAACTATTGAAACCATTTCCGGATTATATTATAGGCCAAGAGTAATGAAGATTATGAATGCACAACCATTGGGTAGTGAGTCTATGTCCGGATTAACATTTAAAGGACATCCTGTATCGAACATTTATCTTGAATCAAGTGTTAATAGTGAACATAAAATATTATTACCATTACCACAAGTAAGGACACTAATGCCAATTCCTGAACAGCCGGAGATAACACAAACCTCTATTGGATTTTCACCATGTCCTAATGATGTAGGTATGGGTGTGATGGTTGAAAACATATTAGATAATGCTAATGAAAAATTACAAAATGCACAAAAAGAATTAAGTAGTGCTATGCAAGAACAATATGGGCTTGGACCTGCCGATGCACAAACATCAAAAGGATTCACATATTTAATCGCAGAAGGGCGGTCACGAAATGCGAAATTAGATTTAATAAAGCGTAAATGGATAGATGAATCTCCGGATTGTAAATCCTATCGTAGTAAGGAGGGTGAAATCTTAACAACTCCACGATTTTATGCACGATGGAATCATGTTCCAACCTATGCAGACCCCCTTTCAATTCACAATGACTATTTGGGGCCTAATCCGGAAACACATATAGTTATGGATTGGTTGAGAATAAGTCAAAATGTAGCAATATTTGTTGAAACGCCAATCCCATACCACACTACTCAACAAATAAGTGAGATTATAGATGAGGATATAGGTAAAAAAACTGTTATTATGGAGTGTTTGACTTGTAAGGGTGCAGTAGCCTCCGATGGAATATTAAATTATCGTATTTCTAATGGAGATGTAGCACCAAATGGTGATGCTATCGGCACATTCCCACAAGCCGTAATAGATGCAGAATTATCATTTGAAAATAAATATCCTCTTGAAAATAATCGGGGCAAACCTGTTCCTATTGCGTGGGGTGTTATTGCTTCGGGCGACCATAATGGGAAAGAAATGTTGGAAAATCCGGCACGAAGGATAAGGATTGATTGATATGGGTGAATTTAATGTAGGTGAGAAGATTGCCGAAAACCCATTTATATTTTATGATGAGGAAGAATTGATTAATCAAGGATTAGAAAGATTAGCACCGCCTTCCCCTCACAGGGCAATTTATGAAAAACTTGCACCGTTGCTTTTAAGGAGTCCACCGGCTAAAAGATACCCTCAAGAACCAAGTGGCACAAAAGGTTGGGATGTATTGATAGACCCAATGAGCGCACTAATGCCCACATCTGCTGTCCCCGACCCAATAATAGGTTTAACTACACAAAGAACCATGCGACCAACAGTTACCGGAAAAGAAGGATTGGCTACACATCTAAATATTGTTGTTGATGTTTCCGGTTCAATGGGTGGGCCGGAAAATAACGGTGGACTATGTTATGGATATACACAAGCCGGTTTTGGTATGAGTGGCGAAGATATTGCAGTTGTTTGTTGTGCTATGATGGTTTCACAGGCCGCATTATCGGGAGATAGTTTCGCCATATATTCATTTAACCGAACAGGAAAAGTAGTTTGGGCAGGACCTTCACAAGACTATTCCGGCGCATTAGAATATATTCTCGGTAATTATTCGCCTACTGATGATAACCGACCATTCGCAGTAAGTGGTGGAACAAGCATTCCGTCTGCACTAAATATTGTAGGCACTACTTTAGAGGGTTATGAGTTTGACCAATGCGTAACTGTTTTAATTACAGACGGTTCATTCGGTAATGTTTATTCTGCTGAAAGTGCTATATTTGATACTGCTTTTCAATATAATGATGTTGATATACGGGGCATGGGTCCATTATTTTATGTTGTTCTCGGTTCGCCGCATGGGAAACAACAACAAGAAAATTCCGTTTCATCATTTCAACAAGCGTTAAAGAATCATTATGGCCGAGTGATGGATGGTTGTGTTATGGGATTTTCAGTTGTAGTAGGCGAAGATGGAAATTTTACAGACTTTGCAGGAACATTAGTTGATATGGCAAGAGTTAATTCCGGAGATAGCGATATAGTCGCTTGTCCGAAGATTGAGTGATGAAGCCTTAAATAACAAAACATATAAAGTAATAGTATGGAGAACAAAGAAATCATTTTGGCTGATGTTTCCAAAGGCCAACCTGCGGATTTGAAGTTTCCGCTTGATTTTGTTCGTGAGAAGATTTTTCTTGGAGGTATTTCCGGTAGTGGAAAGTCATTTACTGCCGGATTATTGATGGAAGAAATTAATCGTGTAGGATTACAATTCGTTTGTTTTGATGTAATGGGCGCACATGGGGGGCTTCAAGAATTACCTAATATTGAGGGTCTTGAACCCAAACAAGGTGAAACAGTTAATCTAAAAGGATTGGTTCAAAGGATAAGTAATGAACCTACTTCATTTATTGTTGATATTTCCGACTTATCACTTGAAAAACAACAAAACTTAGTTGGCGAATATTGTCAGGAAATGTTATCTGCTAAATTAGGAAAAGGTGTAATGACATTTTTTGAAGAATGTCAAGATTTTGTCCCCCAACAAGCAAAGCCTATGTCTGCACAAGGCGTAATCCGGCTATGCAAACTTGGTCGCCAATATGGTTATGGTGTTTGTTTAATTTCACAAAGACCGGCTTCAGTTTCAAAGGATGCCTTATCACAATGTTCAGTATATATTATTCATAATTTAATTAATCATCGTGATTTGAAGGCTGTTGAGGACCAAATGGGGTTCGGTGCAGACAGGGAACAGGTTAAAAAGGTATTATCGGATGTTGCATCTGCTACTGAAGGAGAAGTTATTTGTTATTCGCCATCATATTTTAGAACTGAAGGATTTTATCGTGCTTCAAAGATTCGTAGTGATAGACAAGTAACACATACCGGGAAAAACATTGAAATGAAACCGGCAACATTTTCTAACGAAAAAAACAATTCTCCGACTTCGATAGTCGCCCCAATAGAGTCGTCAACATTTAATTTTGATGAAGATACTCAAATTGATAATACATTTACACCTTTGGGATTAAATAGTGAAGATATAAATATTGATTTTGCTAAATACTATGATGGTGAAGATGATAATTACAATGTGATTGATTTGGATAAATTTAGTGCTGAAATAGTTAAAAGCAACAAACCAAAGTTTAATAGTCCACTCGTAGGTTTGGGTATGATTGCGGTTGTTGCCTCCGGTATGTTTGTAGTAATTCGTGGATTAAGCGATTGATATAAATAGTTTATCCTACAATGATTTATTGTGGATTATGCTTCGGGTAATGTTGTAATTGTGGACATCCATAATGATTTGTCCGGTTGGTTAAAAACATTAGGTATTGACTCAAAAGATACTAATATGTTGCCCGAACAATTTAATAATAAATATGCACTAATTGAGTTTCCTAAAATTGAAGGCATATTTTTGGATAATAATATCTCACCACATAAATTGTTTATTAGGCAATTGTTGTATTCATGCTTTGCTTTTTGGTATATTAGTCCATCAATAAAATTAAATAACAATAAAAGGTTTAATGGAAAGTCTGTTATGAAGCCATACAATAAATCTCAAACATTATATGAATGTGATATAATAATTAAACTTGTGCTTGATTATAATAATTTATACATTAGAGAGTGGGTGTTATTAACCGATTACAATACTCAAGAGCCTAAGAAATTATATGAATATTATAAAAAATTACATGATAATCCCTCATTGTCATTATATGGTTATGATAGAATAACCGATACATTTGCATTATTTGAGAATAAAAATGATTCAAGGTCGCCTAATAAAAAGGCCGCTATAATGGGCAATATACTTAAAATTGAATATGTTTCCTTTTTCAATGACTTCCCTCAATCTAAAACTAATAGATTCCCCGGCATAATAGTAAAAACTAATGATTATTACTTTGTTCACGCAACAAAATCATTTGTATTGACTACAAAGTGGGACATTGAAAATCAAGGCGACTCTTTATATAGCGAAAGAAATAACAATTAAGTAAGGTGAAAGGTATGCAGGATGATGGACCGATTTCAAGAGATTTACATACACAAACAGGTAATTCCTTTGGGAACATTACTGATGCTTTAAATCTTGCTAATTTGATGAGTGACCCAAATGGCACAGATATTGTTGCAGGACTCACAGGCCCTATTAATGCACAAAGCCTACCAACTGATTCAAGTGAAAATATGGGTCAGCCCCCACAAGTTAATTTTAACGCTGATGAATTGTCTGTTGAAGGACTTATGGAAAGAGTTAAAAACATCCCTTGGTGGGGATGGCTTGTTGGTGCAGGTGCAGTAGTTGGCGGTGCAACCGTTTATAACCAAATGAAGTGATATATTAAATAGTGGAACGGACAAGGTGAATATAATGGCACGAACAATCGGAAATAATACTGTCTTACCGGACCTACCCCCACAACCTAATATGCCGGTATTCCCTACTAAGAGATTAACTCATGATACTCTCCCTGCGTTTAATGCTATGGGACAGGGCATTGTTGCTAATAACATTCGCCCCTCACCAACTATTGTGAATGACCCTCAATTGAATCTAAGTGGACTAAATCGTTTTAGAGCAGAAGATTTGATTCCACAAATTAGTGTGCATGGACCTACTGAACATCTTGGTAGCCATTCCCCTCAATTTGAAGTGAATCGTGCGGCTATGTCTATGCCTACAAACCCACGCACTTTGTTTAATGCTCCATCAGTTAATATTCAACCAACCATTAATCCTGTTTCGCTACGCCAAACTCCAATTTTGCCTAAAGCAAACTTGCCTCAAAAGTTAGATATAACTCGCCTTATTCCTGCATCAAATGGTGTTAGGATGGAAGCAGAATATGTTGCACCACCTGTAAATATGGGTGATTTTAGAGGACTTACACCTAATAGACACCGACAAATTGGTGTAAATTCGGGCCGCACTTTCGGTGCTGAAGGCCACCTTTTGTGATTCACTCTTTTTGAGAAAAAAGAGAAGGTCTTAAATAACGGCGTTTATAAATAATAAACATGAGTTATGAAATTGATGCCGCTTGTAAGAAAGGCATATCTTCTTATCTTGCTGAACAACATTCAGTTTTTCGTAATAAAACATTAGCAAAAGCCACTTTAACAGGGGCTATTAGTAGTGGTTTGTTATTTGGGGCAGATAGATTTCTAAACCTTGATTTAGATTCTTGGCAATTAGGAATACCATTTTTAACAGTTGTAATCTTTGGTCTTGGCACAGGTGCTTTCAAATCAGAAACTCACGATGCTGAAAATATTGATGCCTTTAATTCAGTTTGTAGGAAACAATCATCTTAAATAACAAGGGGGAGAATGGATTAATATGTTCACCGATGATTCTTTTAATGGTAAAGGATTTTCCGCCGAAACAAATGAAGGAAATTGTTGTGGGTGCGGTGGTAATTGCACAGGAAATTATTGTGAAGTTTATGAGGATTTTTCCCTTATTTGTAATCAATGCAACAAGAGAGGTGTGCATGAATGTGACGATGGTGGAAATATGATGTGTGAAGGACACACAAATTGGTTTCCTATCGTGGAAGGGGGAAAATTAGTCCCATATTGTAAGGCTTGCTTCCTTCAAATTGATTATTTATTGAGGAAAAAAGAAGGACAATCCGCTAAATTGGATGCAGAATCCCACGCATATTCCTACGCATATAATGAAGGTCATTCCGATTCCCGAAAAGATGGGGGCTATAACCCAATAAAATCTAAACAGGATTTAGTGGCTTTTAAGCGAGTATTAAAACAAAAAGCAGAATCATTTAATGCCGAATATCCAAAAGGCGAAAAGGGATATGTAATTTATAGTCTTGGTTATAATGAGGGGGAACAAGGCAAAGAGAGAAAAACACCCGAATCATTTGTTTCAATGATTGCTAAGTTTAACGATATTGAAAACTCTTATATGTTATCGGATGATGATAAATCCTATGCAATTTTTACAATTGGTTATTTTGACGGTGATAGCGATAATCTTAATAAAAGAACCCCACAAGCATTTGAATTAATGTTATCAAAAATGGGAAAAAGTTATGGAAACTCACGCTTACCCTCAATACCTAAAACTGCACGATTGGATGCAGAATCATTCGCCGCCGATACAAACCCAAGAGAGAGGCGATTACGCCAACGATTCGGTATTAAAAAACCAAAACCTAAATCAAAACCTAAAAAGATTTCTAATAATTTTATAGAGGAAGGGAAAATAGTCACAATAACTGATTTTAGAGATAAATATAGAGGAAAGATTCTTAATATTTGGGAAACCGGGACATTTACTTATATGAATGTGGCATTTCCACTTGATGAAAAAGATATGAAAATGAATGAAGCAGAAATAAAAACTAATAATCCTATGCTGTGGGATGATATTGGCGGGGGTTTCCCCCGCCCCGAACAAACTCATTGGGGTAGGACATTACGGGAAAGGCATGGTTCGTTTGGTTGGAATGAAGCATATGCTGTTAAGCATAACTACGATAACACAGATTTTAGTCAAAGAAAGGGTAAATGGAGAGAGGGTGGTGCTGTTGGTTGTAACCTCAAAACAAATCCTAAAAACTTCAATCCTACTAAAAAGCCCACCTTAACTCCGGCTCAAAAGTTTTCGTTGAATTGGGCAAAAACTCAAATTGATGTGGATGGGAATGATTATAGTTACATTGAAACATCTAATAGAGGATATAAACCACATAAACAAAGAGTAATTCAAGCCCTTTTGGATAAAGGATTGATAACAATAAAGTCTTGTATGCGTTGTCGCACAAATAGGGATTGCCCATACCATAAAAGCGCAAGGGATGAAGAAGCATACGGGGTTTTATTAACCCCGCTTGCTTATGAATATGAATATAAAAACCCGTTCAAAGCAGAATCACACGATTTTTCCCAAAAATCGGCAGAATCCGAAACTTTTGAAGATTCTTGCCCCATATGTGGTGATGAGATTTTTCATTCAATGGAGTATGGTATGATGGGATATAATATCGCATACTGCGACAATTGCGACCTTGATATGCACACTTGTAAAGGCTCTTGTAAATGTAGTGATAGAGAAGGGGAAAATACAATACCAATCGGGAATGTTTTCTGCGATTGCGGATTTGGGCAAGAATATGGTTCAAGAACTCCGTGTGAAGGCTGTGAACCTATCTCCGAAAAAATAGAAAGCCATAATACTAAAATGAATGCGGCAGAATCTTCGCTTGTGCAACAAGCGAAAGGCATTGATACATTTACAGAACCACTTGAAGAGATAGGAGTCCCTAAGTGGGTCATTGGTATTGGTGGAGTTGTCGCCGCAATAACCGGAATAAATTACTTATCAAAAAAACTTTGAGGGATGGATATGGAAAACA
>Ga0209091_10002950_pt1 | contig 13910 bp, 10 predicted proteins | sample ArcticOcean_MG_C_6_FD_187438 | JGI IMG/M metagenome (GOLD analysis project Ga0209091, IMG submission 187438) | Marine microbial communities from western Arctic Ocean - ArcticOcean_MG_CB8_128 (SPAdes) (version 2) | ecosystem: Environmental > Aquatic > Marine > Oceanic | place: Arctic Ocean...
AAACTCATCAAAGAGTGGCACTTGACGACGGTGAAAGCGAGAAACCAGAGGGAGGACAGAAAGAGGGTGATGAAAACGACGTTTCGACTGTGGAGGATGAGTTTGAGAGTGAAAGATGACGAAGAAGGAGGAGAAGATGGGACACCGGCAACGACGCCAAATCGTAACGGTCAAGAAGAAGAAGAAGAGGAGAAAAACTTTTCACTCCTGCGAAAGATGTTTCATCGATGGCAAATATCCGCGCTGACGAAAAAACGAAACGAGCGAGAGAAGGAATTCGTGAAGGTGGAAGTTCGAGAGCGAGTGTTGGGAGAAAACGCGAAGGAGATGAAAGCGCGATGGAAATCGGAGGCGAGGAAGAAGAGAGCGTGCGAAGACGCGTTGAAGGCGTTGCGGAGCGCTGCGGTGAAGGAGTTAGAGGGTGAGAAAGAGAATGCGCGCGATCATCGTAGAGATGGTGGTGAGTATGAAAATAATATTAATAATAGTAATAACGGCAAAGAAGCGGACGAGAGGACGGAGCGCTTAAATAAGAGACGGGAGCGGTTGCGAGAGGCGTTGATGAAACAGAAAGGGCGTTTGTTGGAGGAAATCCAAAGAGAAGAAAATCGCGAACGGATACGAGCGCGGTTCGGGAGCTAGATAATGTCTTTAGTACAGAATATATAGCAAAAGCAATAGCGCGATAGGAAAATGTGAAGTACTTAGTAGGATATTTTTATTTAGAGCTAAAATTTAGTAATCGTCGTAGGAGGGACGAACTTTCTTCGGCGGCGCGGACAAGAAGTCGGTATACTCTTGCGCCGGCGCTTTTTGCCACTTGTTCTCCGCCCACAAGTCCGGAGTCAAGAACTCGTACGTAGATCTCAACGCGAAGTACGTCGCCTTCACAAAGTTACCCAACGTTCTCGTGTGGCCTCTGGAGCACGTAAACACGTCGTGAATACCCGCCATGACTAAAACCTTCTTCGGCGTTTGCGCGGCAACAACACCAGTACCCTTCGGCGCCGGAATCAAACGAATGTGAACGGAACCGCACTTGCCGTGAACCTTAGTCGGCACGGTGTGCGGCGCGCCGAGCGCGGCGCCCCAATAGCCTCTTCTCACCGGAACCATGTTCAACTTGGCCAAAATCATAGACCCTTGAATAGAGTGCGCAACTTCCTTGCACGCTTTCACGCCCAAACCAATGTGACCGTTGCTGTCCCCGACGACGACGAACGCCTTGAATCGCATGCGTTGACCCGCGGAGGTTTGCTTTTGCACCGGCATGATCTTCATGACTTCGTCCACCAAGTTGGCGCCGATGAAGTAATCGACGATTTGGTACTCTTTGATCGGGATGGAGTGGAGGTAGATTTGCTCCAGCGATTTGATTTTGCCCTGTTTAATAATAGTAGAATAATAATAAAGCGTTTTGGTGAGCGTGACGTCTTCGCATCGATGAAACCGGGAGGACGTTTCGAAAATCCTCGCGCTGACGCAAAAGCCCTCTCGTCTGGGTCCTAAAACGCAAAGACGAAGGAAAAAAAACCGCGCGGAAATCGCGCGCGATGACCACGTCGCGACTCGCACATCCACATAAAAATGCCATCAAAACATTCCTCCGTAACTTCCCGAACGAAGCGCATCCACCCCGCGCTCGTTTTCGCTCCTCCTTCATGGCGTCTCTCAATATATACAAAAACAAAACGTACCGCTTGGACCAATCTCCCTAACTTTGTGCACGGCGTCCAGACGTCTTTCTCGTCTTTCCCACCTCTGCCACCGCGACCACCGCGACCACCACCGCGACCACGACCACCTCGGTCGCCGCCGCGACCGCCACGGTCACCACCGCGACCTCCTCGGTCGCCGCCGCGGCCAAAACCGCGCGAAAATCCACCTCTGTCGGATGATTCTTCAGCCATTTTTTTCCTTGTGTGTTGTTTCTGCAAAAATTTGCGTGTGAGAAGTGAAGACTATGTGAGGCATTTTGAGAGCTTATTTATAAAATACGCTATTCTATGTCGCATATATATTCATACACATTACGCAAGTACAGAGCATCAACCACACTGGCATGTAGTGAAAGGAGTAGTAGTAGTATCAGTGGTTTTGTACGGATCATCATTCAATTCAGTCTTCTTTCAACTGCTTCCTGAGCGGGGACTGGCGGGAGAGCAAGCGCCAAGAGTTCACGCTTAAGCGGACGAAGTGAAACTGCGCGAGCGCGAACCAGGCGGCTTGGATGCCGAAACCGGCTTTTAAGGTGAACCCTAAACCGATCCAAGCGAGAAGGGCGTTTGGGACGTACGCCATGGACATGAATTTGGTATCTCTGCCAGCTAATAAGCATCCCTCGGAGGCCATGGAGCTGGTGTGTAAAAGCAACGCCAAGGAAGACACCGGGGAGATTTCTTTCATCAAAGCCGCGACCGTGCTGTCTGTGGTGAAGGAATACGGGAAGTAGACAGGAACGATTCTGGAGAAAACAGCGGAGAAACATCCGATGCACAGAGCGGCCAATAATAAGCGTTTGGCCATTTCGAACGCTCTCGTTTCGTCGCCTAACTGCGCCGGTAAGAACGTTTGCGCCGCTTGCGACACGCCGTCGCCGATCACCGCGAAGAAGAAGTACACGGTGAACATAACCCCGTTCGCGGCAGAAAATGCCGGTCCTAAAGCTGTTCCCGAACGAATCGTACTTCCGACGAAAATAGCTTTCACTAACGTCACGAAAAATACCGGTGAGGCAATCTTTCCAATTCGACTAATCGCCGCTAGACTCGGCAATCGCAAAGGCATCCGCAACGGCGGCGGCCCGTTTAACCGGTACCCCAAATCATCTTTTCTCGCGTCGCATTTCTTTCCTCTCGTAACCATCGCTCTGACGAACAACACGGTCACCACAATCTGCGCGAAAGTTGTCGCCCACGCCACCCCGGCGATCCCAGCTTTCAAGAAAAACACCGCCACGAAGTCGCCGACGCCGTTGACCGCGGCGGCGACCAACGTCGCTTTTAAAGGCGTGTACGGATCTTCCGTTGCCAAGTGCGCGGATTGCATCACAGAGCACGCGATGGCCGCTGGGAACGCTATCAATCTAATCTTTGCATACGTCGCCGCGTAAGGAATCAACGCCAACGAATTCGCCCCGACGTACTTCGTCAACCCGGGAACGTGAAACGCGAAAAGAATCGCGGCGACGACGCACCCCATCCCGGTGCTCATGACCAAAACATCGTTCACGGTCCTCGCATCTTCCTCCACCGCTTCTGGCGTATTCTTCCTCCGAGCTACAATCCGGTCTCTCGCAATCAACGTCGTCGCGCTCACCGCAAATGCCGAACACAAAATGTAACACGTGTGCCCCACGTACACGCTCGCCGGCGATATCGCCGCTAACTCAATCGTCGACGTCAATCCAACCATCGCGGTATCTAACAAACTCAAAATTGGATCGCACAACCATATCGCCATCGTTGGTAACGTAAACGCGATCAGTTCTGCAACCGATGTCACTTTCGCCGTTTGCGGCGACGGTAACGTGTTTTCGATGGCTTGAGCCGTTAAATCTCTTTTTTGTAACTCGTTGATATCTTCGGTTATGATTTCTGAATCCGGAGGCGAGAGGATGAACTCGTCCACTGAGCTCGACGTCACGTCTACAAGAACGACATCTTCTGAACCTTCCTCGATTGCCATCTTCTTTGAAAACTTTTTTCTCCCTTTATTAAACCGCCGGGGCTTTCGCGTGTTCGTTAAAAACACATTCGACGACGACGGAATCTCATCACGGGGAGGAGGAGTCGTATGACGACTATTAACGGCCCCAACGACGCGTAAAGGAGTGCGAGGCATCGTCGATGAAGGCCTCTTGTTTGTCAGCGCTGCTCGAACAACCGTCGTCGTCTGAATCGTCGTCGTCATCCTCACTCTTTGGTCGTTCTCGTCAAAGCGCGTTTTTTGTGAAGCCAATTTCGGATAAGACACAAAGGCAACACCAACAGTAAGCAGCGCAAACGGAACGAGATGAATACGCACGCATGCGGAATTAGTATTATTATAATCATTAAATTATTATTACAGTACAAAGTAGACTAGGAGGAGACTGAGGAGGACATGCTGGCGCTGAGCGCTTTCGCGACCGCGTCTACTCTCTCTTTAATTCTATCCTCGTCGCCTCCCGCTCGAACTCTTTTCCCGTATTTTTGCATGAACTTGTCCGGATGCCAGCGGAGGATGAGCTCGCGGTAGACTTTTTTCTTGTTGATGCTCCCTTGTTGTTGTTGGTGTTTTTCTTGTTCGGAAACTTTGCGCTCTAATAGTTTTGCCATTTTTGGCGGCCACGGGATGTCGTTGTACGTCAGCGGGAGGCGAGAGGTGGCGGAGGAGGCGTCGAGGGATTCCCAGCGCTGGTCGAATTTGGACCAGCGGCGTTCCCGTTTCGCCGCGGCGGATTCTTTTTCTTTTTTCGAAGAGGATACCGAGGAGGAGGGTTTTTGTTGGTGTTGGTGTTGCCTAGTGTTCGTGCTCGTATTGCCGCGTCTATCCTCCTTCTCCTCGTGTTTGGTGAAATACTCGTGATGGTTCCTCTGATCTTCCTCGTTCTCCTCCGCTTCCAATTCCTCCGCCTCTCGTCTCGCCCAGAGCGTTTCCCGATACGCGCGTTCTCTGGCCGTCTCACTCGTCGCGCCTTCGCTGTACCCAAATCCAGTCGCAAACTCAGTTTTATCCTCGTCCAAAGTTCCGTTGTTGTTTGTACCATTATTATTCGCGCTCTCGCTCCCTTTACTCCACACGCTCGTCGGCGCTTTCGCTTTCGCCCAGTTGGCGTCCGGCGGTTTCGATGAACTCGAACTCGTCGTCGTCGAAGGCGAATTCCGGTACGGACTCGACAACACCGACGTCGTTTTTGTCGTTTGTTCCACCCAGTGACTCCCGTTCCAACTTTTCTGTTGTCCACTAGTATTCGCCGGTATCGTCGCCGGTTGCCCTTCTATTTTAATATGACTACTCTTCCTCGCCCGTCTCGCTAAAACCAAAATCCCAATCGTCGCCAGACACGCCGCAAACAAGGCAAGGTTGGCCAGTTTTTTCCAGAAATCGAGAATTTTCTCCTCGTCCTCGAAGTCTTTCTTCGTTATAGTCTTCAGAGAATCCTCCTTTTCCTCTCCTTTCGTCGTCTGTATCGTTGAAACAGAAGGGGAGAATCCAAACGCATTTCCCCCATCAACAACTAACAACATGACGATGATGATGATGATGCAACAAAACGAGAAAAGAAGCAGCGGTTTCTTACCGGAAGATCGAGCGGACGTGCAGAGTTTGATGACAAGTTCAACCCCGATTTTTATGCTATGTGGTGGTTGTTGACTTGGCCCCGCCATGTTTGATACTATTCGTGTGTTTTACTTTGAAGTGTTTTGGGGAAATCTCTTCACACATGTGCTTTTGAACAAATCCATTCAACGTAAACACCTATCTCTTTTTGTGTGTTCTGCTGGTGAGAATAATGGCGACGACGACCTCTGAGAACGTAAACGACGCAGACACTCTCCCGGATTTGGATATAATTTGGAAAATCGTCTCCCCTCGCGAACTCTCGCAATGGCAAACTTCGAACGTCTTTACTTTAGAATCGGATTTGGATAAATCGGATGGATTTTTCCACTGCTCGAACACGCTTCGGATCCGGAAAACCGCGGACTTATACTTCAAAACAATCTCGGATCACAAGATGGTTAAAATTGAGACGAAGACGTTGACGCACGGGAACACGCGTTCGGTGATTTTTACCGCGGAGGCGCCGACGAGAGAGGAAGTGCGCGAGAACGGGGATTCGATATTTATCCACTATTTATTGGTGGAAGGGAAGGCGTGTTGCACGCACGTGTTCGCGAACTTTGAGAAGTATCCGCTGAAGACGGAAGACGTGATAAGTGGAGTGTTTGACATGCCGTGGGTGGAGAGCGAAGGGAAGCATGAGTTTCCCGGCTTAGTTTCGGCGTAACGCGGTATAACGTGGTGGACGCGTGTTAGAATATAGTTGTAATAGTTTTATATATACTCTGTGTGTGTTCGTCTCTCTTTCTTTCTCTCTCTCTCTCTCTCTCTCTCTCTCTGAGAATGTATGTACAGTTATGACGTGTGTAACTCGCCGTGTTCGTATCGCCAACCAAATGGGAGAGGGCAGTCGTTGTCGAGGAGGTATTGTAAACATCGAGTGTTTGTTCCTGTGCGCGTAGCGTACCGCCCAAGAGTCCCAAGGCCATTTGGCGGTTTCGTGCAAGTACTTCAAACAGTCTAAGTGGCCGTTCATGGCCGCTTGTTGACACACCCGTTCGCCATATTTATCATACTTACGCTCAACAAGATATTCGAGTATATGAAGATGACCATTTTGAGCCGAATAATAGGCAGTCCAAGAATCCCACGGCGCTTTGCCTTCTTCGCGTAAGTATTTGAGGCACTCGAGATGACCGTTTAAGGCAGCATATGCACACGCATACTCATCGATATGACACTCATTTGCAACGCAATACTTGACCATTTCCAGATTACCTTGTTCTGCAGCTGCTTGAATCGTCCTCCAATCCCACTCACACTTTTTCTCCTCTCGCGCCCACTTGAGCAACTCGAGATTATTCGTTCGAGCAACTTCACGGCAGAACCATGTTTCGTCCCAGTAACTCGGCCACAACGATTTATGCTCCCACGCAAACTCCAACGTAGATATCGACGACATCTCTTTCACTTTAAACTCCTTTTTCAAATCGCCCGCGCGAGACGATCTCTTAATCAACTTTCTCGTCTCCGTATTCACCTCGTACAAGAATTTCACATCATTCGAATTCAATCTCGGAAGAATGTGTTTAAAACAAATATCGTCGCACTTCACGATCAAATCCCACACATCTCTCGCCCCTCTCCGTCTTTTCTGCCCTCGCGTCTTCACTCCAGTCGACATCGCTCCGCTCTCTTCTTCTTCTTTCACTTTAATATCAGAAAGATGATGATGCAACAGAGAGTGAATCTTTTTAGTGCAGATGTAAAAATGAGCGTTTCGCTCGTTTTGAATATTTTTGAATATTTCTCAAGAATACATTTCGAAAGCGCGCACTTTATACACACGAAAAGTTCTTTCTGAAAGAATGCCAACCACCACCTCCTCCTCGTACTTCAACAAGTTCGCAAAGTACGCGTTCATCGCGTTCGCGTTGACCGGAACCGCGTATTACGCGTACAAGCAAGGGTACCTCCAGGACGATGATTTTGATGGAACACATCTTTCCCCGTTGGAAGATGATGAGAAGGAGGAAGAAGACACAGAAGAAGAAGAAGACAAAGAAGAAACGTTCGATGATGAGAGCGTTGTTGAACTCGAAAGGGCGAATTTGAAAAGAAGAGGCTCCTCGACGAAACCTCCGAGAAGTCCCCCGCCTCCTTCCTTGAGTGTGAGAAAACGAGTAAAAGAAGCAGAAGAATTAGAAGGAAAAAATGGAACAACGAGCAGAAGCGAGAGGGAAGAGAGAAAGCTCAGCAAAGGTCACAACGACAGAATGAAGAGAGGATTTCTGAACGAGAAGAAGCTGTCGTCCAGCGGGCTGTTTGGCGACGGAGACGACGAAGAGGATCCAGAAAAAGAAGAAGAAGATGAAGAAGAAGAAGAAGGCCCGAAGAAGGCGACGACGACGAAAGAGTCGAGGAAACGAGAACTCGCGATGAAGTCTCCGCTGCAACTTATTTACAGAAACATTCGGAAAGATTTGCTCATCTCGAAATCGTTCGATGTGTCCGCGATCGAAGCGACGAGGAGTTTGTTTCACTTTGAACCATTTCCAGGGGTGGGCGTTTGGCCGGTGAAGTACGACGATATGAAAATGTTTCCGATGAAGAGTTCGTGTTCGCGGTTGATTGTTTTGTCCGTGTTTGACGACGCGCCGAGTTTAGCCGCGAGTGGAACCGCGATTGTGTCTGAATTGAGCAAATTGATGATGGGTTTCGGTGGAGATCGTAAAGACGACGAGGAGGAGGAGGAGGAGAACGAAGGAAACGCGACGAAAGTGGAACAAAGACCGATGTTCGTGTGTAATCGAGCGCAGTATCACGTGACGATGTTCTTTTTTAGTCGACCGATTGAAGGAATGACGAGAGAGGAGCCGGTAGAGTTTTTGATCGATGGCAGTAGTGTAGCAGACACACAAAGAGAAGTAGCTAAGAAAAACGACGAAGAAATAGAACCGCCGTCGACGCCGCCGCCGTCGGTGCGAACGATGGAGAAGCAACCGTCCATTCCAAAAGGATTAGGAGAAACGGTACTACCGGACAAGCCAAAGCCAAGAGTTAAACGTTCTGTCGCTCAAAACTACGACCGCGTGTTATGTCCACCAACGCCTCTGTCTAAACTCAAGCCGCCGTCGGCTATTAACAGCGCCGAAAATCTCGCGCACGCGTCGACACCGATATCGTCGACGCAAAGCAAATTCAAACGCTCCGCCTCGGGCGCCATCCTGGACGAAGCCACCAAAGCGCAAGAAGTCCTCCAAACCTGCGAACCGGTCGAGTTAGTCGTCGATCGTGTCGTCTTAGCCACTAGTGGGGCCCTTCTCTTGTGCTTCGACGACGTCGATGATTCGCTCAAAAAATGTCGCAGTTCGCTCGCCTCCAACGCCGTCGGCGTTCGCGGCGTCCAACAAACCTCCACCGCGCACTGCACGTTGGCGAGAATTTTACCAAACTCCGGCGACGAGCGCTTGTCCGACTTTGAGTTGAAACAAATCGACCAACTTCTGACGAAATGGACGAAAAAGTTAAAAGGGGCGAAGATGACGTGCCCGAAAGCTTGGTACGTCAGAGAGGAAAGGTTTTCCTCCGTCGACGGCGATAAAGTCCGCTTGCGGTTTAAAGAATAGAATTTTTGTTTTGTGAGCACCTCATAACGAACAAGCACCCGAACGAGAACACGAAAATGTCCTCTTCCTCCTCTTCCTCTTTTGGAGAAACAAACGATTTTTCCAATTATGGCAGTTATCATCAGCATCATCATCATCGCAGAACGACGAACGATGGCAGTTTGCCGTCTTCTTTTTCATCTTCTTCTTCTCTGAGACGCATCCTCCACATCAAAAACAGCGTCTTTGGGGAAATCTCCAAAGCATCGGAGAAGACGAAGAACAAGAACAAGAAGAAGAGCGAACACTACCAGCGAATAAAAATCAAAGGCGACGGACGGTGCATGTTTCGCGCTTTGGCGTTAGGTTTAGCGCACCTATCGAAATTAAACTTAACGTCCTCGGAAGAAACGAGAGAGGCGGATACGTTGAGAACGGCTGTTTTCGAGCAAATGTGCAGAGAGGAGGAGAAAAGGAAAGAACACGCGGAGGCGAACATGTCGATTAAATACGGCGGCGAGGCGGACGGAATCGAAGGATATTGTCGAAGAATTCAGAAGGACGACTTTTGGGGCGGCGAGACGGAATTATTGGTTCTGGCGAAACTGGTGAAACGGCCGATAATGGTGTATTTACCCGCGCACATGGCGAAGAACGCGGCGAGCGGAAGCGGGTACGTGTGCATACAAACGTACGGCGAAGAGTACGCGAAGAAAACGAATAAGAAGACCGGGAAGGTGACAGAGAGAGCGCCGGTGAGGCTTTTGTACGACGGATCCGTGCATTACGATCTGCTCATCTAGTTGTTTATTATTATTATTATGGTTGTCGTTGTCGTCAAGTAACGACGCCGTTTGGCTATTGACTAAAATGTCGAGAGAGTTACTAAACTCGCGCGTTATCATCATTCGTCGTCGTCGTCGTCACCGTTTCCGTCTATTTTTGCTCTTCTTCGTTAATGTTTCTATGTCTTCCGCGCCGGCGATGGCGGACTTGTTGGAGAGGTACGAGCCGCCCGTCGCGGTTTCGCCGACAGAAGCGCACGCGCCGAATTCGTCGTGCTTCTCCGTCGGCACTGGAGCGTTGACTTTATCGACTCTTCTCAGCGTTCTCTTCTCCATTCTATCCACGTAGAGAACACCGTTCAAATGATCCATCTCGTGTTGGGCGATGCGCGCCGGCCACCCAGTTAAATCCACGTCGATAGGTTTTCCATCCGGCGCGACGCCTTTCAATTTCACCTTTAAATGTCTCCTCACGAGCGCCCTATAGCCTTGCACGGATAAACACCCCTCCATAAACGCCGCGCTCGCGTCTCCGATCGGTATCAACACCGGATTGATAACCACTTTCGCTTTAAACGGATACCGCTTCTTCCTCTCCCTCTCTTCCTCGCTTTCGTCCGACATGCCTTCCTCGGTATCTTCCATCACGAATATCCGCTTCTTCACGCCAATCTGCGGCGCGGCTAAACCAACGCCTCGTCCTTTCACTATCCTTAACATCTCCGAAACTAACTCTTGCACCTCCGTGCTCGCGATATCTTTTTCCTCGACTTCTTTCGAGCGTTCGTATAAACACGCCTCACCGCACTGGACCATATCTCTTTGCCCTTTGGCTAAAGAAATCAACGAATTGAACGCGTTGGATTGGGTTTCGTTCCACGTGCCGTCGGGATCTGAGACGCCGTAATACGATTGCATGGTGATTGTCAATCCTACGCGTCGAATTCTTCGCGTTGTTCGTGCTGATGATGATGATAATGATGTCGTCGATGTTCTTCTCGTTAGGGGTAAACCAGCGCGATGATGATTTTGCGTTTTAGTAAACGACGACGTAAACGACGCAGAGGAGGACGCGGAGAAGAACGAAGACGAAATCGTCGCAAAGCAGCAGCAGAGGTGGTGTTGCATGCTGCTGGAGTACTTTTACGTGTATGTGTATTATGCGGGCCCGCGCGCGCGGGATTTTGTAAAGCAATGAAATAAAACTCTATCCAGTTGACTTCTACTCTTACTACGCGAATTTCTTAGCGCTCTGGTCCCGAATGCGCTTCTTCTGTCTATCTCTTCTCTCCGCGTTTGCTTGAGCTATTCTAATTTGACTATTCGCGACTAACGGTTCGTGAATGGCGTAGACGGTGTGCGCGTGCGTGCACGCACCGACCAAGAGGAGACCGACGATTTGTTCGGTTTGGAGCATCTCGCCTCTGGTGACGGATTCGATGACGCCGGTTAAGATTAAACCGAGCGTGATGGCGAATCCTTTGGCGACGGAGCCGAGGTTTTTGGTAACCAGACCGACGCAAATGCCGCCGATGGCGGAAGTGAAGATCGGTATGAACGTGATCAAGGTGAAGTTGTCAAACATGGAGGACCATTTGGTGGAGCCGGCGTAGAGGAGACGTTGGATGGCCGCGGGGGAGACGAGGTTACCACTGTGCGATCGGTCTAAAGCTGTTGGTGTTGGTGTCGCCGCCGCCTCGTCTTGTTCTGCATGGAGATGAGGTTGCGCTTGTTGCACGAAGAGCTCGTCGCCAAATGCCAGCTTGGAGACGTGGACGAAATAGACGATCGGTATAGAAGCGATGGCCATTTCAATCGTCAACACTTGCGCGGATCGTCGCAACGCTTGCAGCGAAATTTGAGTGCTCGTGCTTGCGAGTCCGCTCAAACAAGACGCCGCGGTTACGGCAATTACCCCTAAATATCTCGCGTACTCTTCCTCTGCAATCACCGTCATGCCACTCGCGTCCGCTCCGTTTACGTCGCCGCTCGATCCCAACGATTTTTGCGCGTCCACCGCTGGTTCTAAAATCTCTTTGATTTGTAAAATCACGCTCGCTAACATCAACCCGAGTAAACTCAAGCACTGAACGAATGTCTGTTTTGTCCCAAACACGACGTACACGAACAACGCGGTCCATATGATTTTCGTTTGATTCAAGCAGTTGAATAACACCGGGTCGACGGAGTGGTATCCGTACTGCATCAACATGTTTTGAATGGAATACACAATCGCAGGGACCACGCTCAAAGCAAACACGTTCAACCTCACCTTCCCAAACTGCCGACGAATCTCCCTCGGACCTTGCATTCGCATCGAAATCAAACACAACGCAATCTTCACGCACTCCGTCGCCGCGACGACGCCTAAGCTCGAAACGTTCGCCGATATGAACTTCTTCGTCAACAGAGGCTGCGCGCCGTACTGAACGCTCAACACGCAAAACGGCGCCACGTTCCGCACGATTTTCTTCCACGAGATGACGAACCGTTGATGATGTTTTCCCTCTTTCGAACCACCATGGGTGTTCCTTCCTCGCGATAAAGGATGAGGAGAAGGCGGTGTTCCCGTCGTCGTCGTCGTCGTCGTCGTCGTCGTCGTCGTCGTCGTCGTCGTCGTCGTCGTCGCGTCGATACCAAAGAAAGATTTCCTCCCGTGGTCTTCTGCTCCCAAATCTGTCTCGGGCCTCGTATTAGTATTCTTTGTCCCCGTCGGAACTTGTCCTCCTCCTCCTGTGTTATGTATTGTTCCATCCGTGTGTTGTTTAGGAGGAGGACGTCGACTTCCTCTCGTCAAATTGTCGTTCTCTTCCGCGTTATCCTCGTCGATATCATCGAGATGATGATATTCCCGGTGGTGTCGGCTACTAAATTTCCGTACCTTTTTTAATCCATCCGGGGCGTCGTTTTCCCCGTCACCCTCATCGTCGGTTTCCTCGTCCTCTCTCAGGTCCTCGTCTTTGGTCTTTTTCTTCTTTAAAGACGTCCTCCTCCTCGCTCGCATCGTTCTCGCGGAAACTTCTTCTCTTGGAGGCACCATCGCGCGGTTTGGGATGCTCTTTGTTGTGTCGTTGTTATCTTTCTTATGAGACCAAAAGGGGCGGAGAAAGAAAAAGGGTTGCGTGTGGCCTTTTAAATTCTACGAAAAAGGTCCTGAAAAGGCCAAAAAGCGGTTTCCGTAAAGAGGATAACGCGAAAAAATGTGATTTTGAGTCCATGATGAATGGAATTAAATGAATTTAAAGGGACAGTTTCGTGTGACTTCTTTCTCTGTTTATCATGGGATTTGGTTGTTAATATACGAGACTTCGTAGTAATAAAGTTGGTATTAAAAAATTCCTCTTATGCGCTAATAACACGATGCCTTTAATTCTTCTTCTTCTTCTTCTTTCAATCTCTTTTAAGCGCTGCCGTACTTACTCGGCGGCGATTCACCCTTTGGCGCGTCTAACAAAGGCGCGTGGCGATCGTCGTCGTAGTCCCCCATGTGGTCGTCGTCGTCTGAATCGTCGCCCCCGTTCGGGGAACAGCACGATTCGCAGATGCAACAGTACGCTCTTCGGCGTCGACTGGAGCATAAGGCGACGTTGGCGATGTCTTGGGACCCCGGGTAGCCGTTTCGGTTCAAGTCTCTTTCTAACTGGTCGCCTTCTTGGACTAAATGGACCCAGGAGGAGAGGATGATGAACGTGCCGGCGGCCATGACGATGAACCAGGAGACGTACGGGTTCGTGACTTCGGGTTGCATGGCGATGCGGAGTTGGTCGGCGGACATGAGGAAGAAGTCGAATGCGCCGTGGTAGAGCCAGGAGCGGGAGATGCACTTGATTGGATCGATGAAAAATCCGTTTGAGGCTTGGATGATCCAGTGCGCTCGGACGTACCGCATGCCAGAAAGACCGGCCCAGATGGCGTGCATGGGCATGAAGCCTCTGGTAACGGTTATCATCGTCGCCGTGGCACCACGTTCTTCGTCATACAATGGACGCCCGTCCATGGTTTGTACCGTGCAGTTGATTGCAGTTTGGTTCCAGCTCGTGATGGCGACTTCGGTCTGGTTGCCGTTCGGATCGGCGAATCCGTACCGGGTCAACGCGCGAACGATGACGCTTTCGCGTTGTTTCGGATCATCCGTGACAACGCCCAAACGACCGCTACTTTTCTGCTGTTGTTGTTCCCCCTCGTTGTTGTTGTTGTTGTTGTTGTTGTTGTTGTTGTTGTTGTTGTTGTTGTTCGGGTAGCTAATGCC
>Ga0209091_10002958_pt1 | contig 13890 bp, 5 predicted proteins | sample ArcticOcean_MG_C_6_FD_187438 | JGI IMG/M metagenome (GOLD analysis project Ga0209091, IMG submission 187438) | Marine microbial communities from western Arctic Ocean - ArcticOcean_MG_CB8_128 (SPAdes) (version 2) | ecosystem: Environmental > Aquatic > Marine > Oceanic | place: Arctic Ocean...
CCGAATATCATCCAAAATTTAATAGCTTACGAGAGAATCCTGAAGAATACCACAAACATTTAACTCATATGGTTTATGTAACAGGAAATATAGCCTTTACAAAATTTTTGCATGTAAATACTGCGATCAAATCTTTAATCAAATCAGTAGTACTTTTTGCTAGTTATATATTAAGCCTCTACATTATTCAACTTTTTTAATTTAACATAAAATCAAAATGAAAAAATTACTTTTATTACTTCTAACAGCTTTATTCATAATTTCTTGCTCCGAAACTATTGAAGCTGAAAGAATTCCTTTAACATCTTCCTCTGAAGAAGCAAAAGTTTTACTTAATCAGGTTCTTATAAACTGGGAACAAAGAAATTGGGGAGATCATCAAGAAGTTCTACTTAAAAAAATTGACTCCCTGGATCCTAATTTTTATTTTTCAAATCTTTTTTGGGGTAATTTAAGGTCTGCAGAAGAGGGGCGTGCGGCTTTGATTAAGGCATATAAAAATCGCGAAAAGGCAAGTGACCTCGAATCCGGGATGATTGAGTCTCGGTATGAGCGTTGGATTAATGGAAACAGAATAAAGGAAGATGAAATACTAGATGCATTGATATTAAAATACCCTCAGTATTATCAATTAAGGTTATGGTCAGGAGACCTCAAAAGCAAGATAGATCCATATCAAGGAGAGAAGAGGTGGATGGAGGCTGTTGAGATAAACCCTAATTCATTTGATGCATATTTTTCCCTATCTACTCTTCATTATTCTATAGATGTTGATGATGGAATATTTGCTCCAGAAGAAAGAGATCTAAAAAAAGCAGAGGGTCATCTTTTCAAATGCGCAAAGCTTCAACCAAAAAGTGATGTTCCATACAGATTTTTAGGTAATGTATATAGAGCAATGGGAGATTTTGAAAAGGCTGAAGAGGCTTATAAAAAGTCATTAAGCATGTTGGAAAATAAAACAAGTCGTCGTTATTCAAATTCACTTTTAATGGTTGGTCATGTTTCTACATTTCAAGGAAAATATAAAGAAGGAAGAACCTTTTATGATCAAGCTGTTAAACTAGCTAATGAATATGGAAATGTGAGTTACTCTGTTTTAAAGTCACACACCTACATTTATGAAAAAGATTTTGCTAACGCTATTCAAACTGTTTCTGAGGCTCAAAAAAGAATTGACGGCTTTGATATCCCTGAAATTGATAAGCTTTGGTTAAAAAACAGCACTGAATTTGCAAAATTTTTAGCCTTTGGTCATAGTCAAAAAGAAGAAGAAACACTTGGCTCAATAAATAAAATGAACCAAATAAGATCTGAAATTCTTAAAATTCGATCAGATTCTGCTGTAGATGAAGCACAAAAAGAAAGGCTAATTTTAAATAATTTATCTACTTCAATGTCTTTTGAAGTGTGGTTTAATATCTTGTTTGGAAAGTATGAAGTCGCCCGTGAACTTATGACTGAATTTAAAACTCTTTCTGAGAAAAGCTTAGTCTATAATACTAAAGCGATGAACGAATACAACAGTCTATTCGGATATTTAAATTTAATGGAAGGTGAGCCTCAGGCGTCTATTGACTCTTATGCAAAAGTTTCTAAAGAAGCTCTGGGTGACGACAATTATCATAGTTACTTTTTAGCATTGGCTAAAAAAGCTGTAGGAAAAGAAGAAGAAAGTAAACAGATGTTTGTTGATCTTGCAAATAACAACTTTGCTTCATGGCAAAATTCAATAGTTAAAAACCTGGCAAAAGCTCAAATCAAAACAAATCTATAAAATTTTTAAAATGAGGTTTTTTATTCTTAGGGCTATTGTCCTTATTCTGTGTTTTTCTGTCCAAGCTCAAACGATTCGACTTGAGCTCCAGCTCAGCTCAAACAACGTTTCTGATATAACAGAGCAGAGTAATGGTCTTCTTTGGGCGGCTACTGATGAAGGGCTAAATGTGTTTTATGATAATGAAAAACATGTTTTTTATTCTGATATACAAGATTCATTAAGTCTTTTAAATTCCAAAGTCGATAATCTGATTGTCACTTATAATGATAATTTAATTGCTTTATCGCAAGATGGTCTGAGTGTTTTTAATTCTGATAAGTTTAATTTTATTCAAATAAAATTAGCTTCAAAACCAGTCTCAGTTGTCGAAGAGCTAGATAGCGGTGATTTATGGGTGGCAACAGAAAGCTCTGGATACTACTTAATCAATTCTGATTTTAAAATAAAAGGTCATTATACTTTTGATCCTTTGAATCCTTTATCTATATCTACTTCAAAGCTTTCTAAAAATAATGAAAATTCAATTATTTTTTCTGATTCTAAAGCCTTTATCTCTAGCAATAATGGATTTAACATCTTTAATAAAAAGCTTAAAACTTTTAAAAGATATTTTAAAGGAAAAAAATCAAAGTTATCAAGTAATAATATTGTTGGCATTGAGGGGTTTAATAAGAAGATCTTGATCGCGAGTGAAAACGAACTTGTTGTTTTTGATATAGAATCTTCTAAATTTGAAGGTAAAGTTAGCACCTCGTCTTCAATAAACTCTTTATCATCTATTCCTGAAGGGCCTGTTTTTTTAAGAACAGTTGATGCTGATTATGTAGTTTCTCTTAATTCCAATGATTTAAAAATCAACGCTCTTAAAACAAATTCTATTCCCACTAACAATAATATGACTAGAAGCAACAGTCATCTTTTATTTTGGGATAAAAACTCTTCAAGCATTACCCAGACTGATTATAACTTTACAAATAAAACAAACTATAGCACAGGTGGGGCTTTAAGCTCTGTTAAGGTTCATGCTAATAAAGTGTATTTTGGAACTAATAATGGTGTTAAAAAATTAGAAAAACAAAATGTTTCAGTAAATAAGCTTGATGCTTTTATTAAATCTGACTTTTTCTATGTTTTCAAAAATCAGCAAGTTAATATCTCTGATAACACAATTGAGGTAAAGGATTTAAACAACAATAGCGTTTATAAAAAAGATTTTTCCGTTAATTTTTCAAAAATGTCATTTGAAACAAATGGAAATTTGATTTTTATTGGCAAAAAAAATCTTCATGTTTTTGATTTAATAAAAAAAAACTTTCATGAGTCAGTTTTGACTGAAGACTCTTTTAAAGGCTATACTATTGATAATATGAAAAGTATAGATGACACGCTATATGTTTCTCATGATAATGGTTTGTTCGAGATCCCAATAAATATATTGTTTGAAAAAAATACAGGATCACAACTAACTTTTTATGATTACAACGAGCTTTTAAATAGCAAAGTTCCCAGAGGGTTTGTTGATATTGAAAAAATTGGATCGCTTTATTATGTTACAAACCAACAATCAGGCCTTTCGGTCTACAAAAATGATTTTAACTCATTCATAAAAAATTTCAAATTTAACGGTGATTCTAAAAACTCACTTGCTACTTCTACTCCAACAAAGTTAATGTATATACTAGGCGAAAGAGTACTGTATGTTGGCTCGATAGGATCAGGGCTTTTTAAGTATCACTTGGATGACAGTACTTTTTCAAATCTAAATATTGAAGACGGAATGCTTTCTAATAATGTATATGATTTTTTACAATCCTCTGAACGTTTATTTTTTCAATCAGGAACAGGGATAAATTTTATTGAAAACGGACTGATCAAAAACATTACTATTGAAGATGGATTAAGTCCTGTTACTTTTCACAAAGAATCACTACATAAGATTAATAATGAAATAATTGTTTCGGGAGAAGAGTCTTTGCAGTCATTTTCGCTAGAATCAATTAAACCTTCAAACGACAACTTTAAAATTAATTCCTTTAACATTGTCGGAATAGATGAGCTGAATGACAGAAAAGTACTTCCAATTAATAATGGCGTAATTAACGTTGACTATAAAATAAAAACGATTCTATTTGATCTATTTTCAGATACTAGCTACAAGTCTAATCAGGTGAAGTATTTTGTTGAAAAGGAAAACGGTAAAGAGCTAGTCAAAAATGGTTATAATAATCAAATTCAGCTTAGTGGTCTGCCTTATTATACTTCAAATCTAAACTTTTATGGAATTAACGGAAATGGAGAGAAAAGTAGTAACTCTTTGTCTATTTCAGTTTATAATGCTCCTCCTTGGTGGTTAAGGGTTGAATCCATTTTTGGTTATATAATTCTTTTAATTGTTCTTGTCGCTTTCTTTGTTAAGTATAGAGAGAAAAAAGCCAAAGAGCTGATGGAAGGAGAAAGAAAATCTAAAGAATTAGAAGAGGCAAAAGAGCTTCAAAGTAGTTTACTCCCCAAAGTTCTTCCTGTTGTGGAAGGTTTTGAAATTAGCACCTATTTAAAGCCTGCTACAGAAATCGGTGGAGATTATTACGACTTCTTTTATAAAAAAGGAAAATACTTTTATGCTATTTGTGGTGATGCAACAGGTCATGGTGTGACCTCAGGAATAATGGTTTCTGTTACTAAAGCAGGACTTAACGGAGTTCCTATGGGCACTCCTTCAATAATTTTAGAACAGCTTAACAGGATTGTAAAACGAGTGAATTTTGGTAGACTTAGAATGAGTCTTAGTGTTGCGAAATTCAATAAAAATGCTGTGGAGATTAGTTCTGCTGCAATGCCTCCTACTTACTTCTTCTCTTCTAAATCTAAAGAAGTTGAAGAGGTTTTGGTCCCTAATCTTCCTTTGGGAGGGCTTGAAGGTGAAAAGTTTGATGGTGTCAAAAAAGACTTTAAAGCTGGAGATGTTATGGTAATGATTTCAGATGGCCTACCAGAATTACCTAATCCAACAAATGATTTGTTGGACTATGAAAAAGTAGAAAATTGCATTAAAGAAAATGCTGAGTGTAGTGCAGAAGAAATTAAAAATGCGCTTGTTTATCTTTCAGATGACTGGGCTAAAGGTGTTATGAATCCTGATGATATAACTATTGTCGTAATTAAAAAAGCAGCTTAGGTCTCTAATTAATTGTACATTACTAATTAAAACTATTAAAATGAAAAAGTTACTTTGTTTATTATTTATCTCTGTGATTTTTATTGGCTGCTCCAATGAAAAAGAAGTGTTAGAAATCCCTTTAACCTCATCTTCCGAAGAAGCTCTGAGTTTATTTACAAGTGATGTTTTTAGAGTCAAAACCGGATATCGAATGGATGGTCCTCAAGTTTTGCCAATTTTAGATAAAATATTTGAGCTAGACTCTAATTTTCATCTTTCAAATGCACTTAGAGGGAGTTATAATAATAATTTAAACTCTGGTGAGCGTAGAAAAATTATAACTGATGCTTATGAAAACAGAGAGAGTGTTTCAGAGATTGAAAAGGCTCTAATAACTTCTATTTATGAAGAAAATGTTTCTAGAAATTTGGTTAAAGCTGAGGGTATGCTCAATGATATTACAGATAAGTATCCTGGTTATTATTATTTGTGGCTGTATACTGGAAGCTTTCAGAACATGGTGCTTTTAGACCCTGCCAAATCTAAATTAAGCTGGGAAAAGGCTTTAAAAATAGACCCTAATAACTCTATGGCAAAAATTCTATTATCTCAGTTGCATTATGTCACTACAGTCGATTTTCAACTCTTAGCCGATGATGAAATTGATCAGGAAAAGGCTATATCATTAATAGAAGATGCAGAAAAAAGTGATCAAAAAAATTATGCTTATTCAAGATTATTAGGTAACATATATCGAGCTCAAGGAGAGTTTGATAAGTCTCTTAATGCTTATGATAGAGCCATAAATTTAATTGAAGATAAAGATTCGCCTTCGTACAAGCAAACATTATTAGTTAGTGGACATAATTATTTGTTTAAAGAAGAATATGAAAAGACAAGGGAAATATATAGAGCGTCTATTGCTATTGATTACAGGATTGGATATGATGTAAATATTTCAAGATGGCTGGCAAACACATATTTGTATGAGAAAAAATACAATGATGCCATAAAAGAAATTGACCTATTAGAAGATAGAGTTTTAAAGAATACTACTCTTGATGAAATAGGAAAAAACATATTTTTGTACAGATGTGATTTTGAAAGGTTTATAACTTATGGTCACAGTCAAATGAAAGAAGATGCCTTAGAAAGTCTTCAAAGCATGAACAACCATCAAGACGAAATAAAGAAATTTCAGACTTCCTCAGCTTCAAGTGAAGATGAGATTAGAAGAATCGAACTTAATATTGATATCAATAACGAGTTCAATAAAATCTGGTATTTAATTTTGTTTGGTGAATTTGAAGAGGCTTCAAATGAATTAAAATCATACTCTCTTCTTTCAAGTGAATATCTGGTTTATGATTCAAAGGCGATGATAAATTTTTATAAGCTTTCGGGTTACCTAAATTTAATGTCTGGGAACATTGATGCTTCTATTTCATTTTACGATCAGATTCCACGAGCTCTTCTTGAAGCTGACAATTATCAGCTTTATTTTTATGCTTTGGCTGTTAATGCTAAGGGAAAAAAGAGTGAAAGTACTGAGCTTTTTACGTATTTAGCAAACTATAATTTTGCGGGATGGGAAAACTCAATTATTAGATCTTTAGCTCAAGCCCAACTTGATAAAGTTTAAGTTCTTGAAAAAAAAGCTAATATTTGTTTTTCTGCTTTTTAATACAACTCTGGTTGCTCAGTATTCGTCTTATAATCTTGAGCTAAGCTCTAATTATGTTGAAAGCTTTCTTTTAGATAGACGTGGAGGAAAATGGATAGGAACAGACGAAGGTTTAAACTTAATAACTCCATCTAACAACACCGTATTTTATTCAAATATTTCAAATAAAAAAGGTTTGCTTAATTCTGAGGTATATGAATTAAAAGAACTAAATAATGGACTAATTGCGGCCTTTTCAAATGAAGGGTTAAGTTTCTTTAACCCCAAAACATTTTCTTTCAAAAGGGTTGAGTTAGAGTCCAGGCCCGTGGCTGTCAATTTCGATTCCCAATCGAACACCTATTGGGTTTCTTCTGAATTCTCAGGAGTTTATGTTTTAAATTCATCTCTGGAAATTCAGTTTCATTTAAAGTATGACCCTCTTAATCCAACGACTTTGTCTAGTTCAAGTTTTGATTATGCAAACAAAAATAATTTAATAGTTTTTGGTGAAGAAAAAATATTTATTGGGACACCTAACGGGTTTAATGTTTTTAATAGATCTCAAAAAACAGTTAAAAGATATATTAAGCAGAGGTCGTCAAGTTTGTTGTCAAATAATATTAAATCGATAGTACGGATTTCGAATAATGAATTGCTTGTTGCTACAGGTAATGGTATAAATATTTTTAATGAATTCTCTGAAAAGTTTGACAAAAATATATTTGGAAAAGGTGTCGACGTTGATCTAATATCTAAAATTGATGAAAACACGGATGTAATAGTTTCTGGAGGTGACTTATATACTTATAATATTTCTAATACAGATATTACCTTTCATTATAACGTATCAAAAGAACCTAACCTTAATTCTTTAAGAAAAGGAGATCATTTATATTTATATTCAAAAGGAGGTAATGAGTTAAATAAAATAAATCTTAAAAGTTTATCCAAAGAGTCTTTTTTAATTCCTTCAGGAATTCAAACAGTTTATATTACAGAAGGAAATAAAGTTTTCATTGGAACTGATCAAGGAATCTATACCGAGTCAAATGTCTCAAAACTCGTTTCAGATATTGATACTAGGGACGGGGTGTTGTTCTATAATGTTTCTGAAAATAGAAGTATTTCTGTTTATAAAGAACTTATTTTAATTTCTTACACAAACAAACAAAAGCAAAGAGTTTACAGGGTTAATGTTGATATTAATTCAAATACTAAATTTGAATTAAAAGACGACCTGTTGTTTGTTGCAAATGAAAACCTCTCTATAATTGACCTTTCGTCGTCTAGGTCTTTAGAAAATATTTTTTCTGCAAATGATATATTAAACGGAAAGCTAAACAATGTTAAGTTAATTGATTCTGTTATTTACTTATCAACAGGTAATGGCGTCGTTTCATATTTAGTTCCTGACAAGTTTGATCTTAATTTTAAAAATGATTTTTTAAGCAGTCAAATAAAATACAAATACAATAAGCTCATAAATCCCAATATTCCGAAAAGCTTCAGTGATATTGAACTAGTTAATTCTTTTTTATGGGTGTCTGATTTTAATACTGGCTTGAGGGTTTACAAAGAGAATTTTAATAATTATGTCAAAAACTATTCATACGAAGAAGGTAATCGTAAAACATTAGCTTCTGGCTCAGTTACTAAGTTGTTTTTTAATTCTAAATCTCAAAACCTTTTAATTGCTTCAAGAGGAGATGGAATGTTTTCCTTAAGTCTAAAAGACAGTTTGTTCACCAACTTTACTGTAGGTGATGGGCTATTGTCTAATAATATTTATGACTTTATGAAGAAGGATGAGCTTGTATGGGTTCAAACAGGTAATGGGGTTAATTCCATAAATAACAAGAGTGACATCCGTAACATAAATAGTATTGATGGTCTTGACATAAACTCTTTTCATAGAGAAGCACTACATTCAGTTGGAGAAAAAATTATTGTTTCAGGAGTCGATAATATTCAGGAGTTTAATCCTAACAAAATCGATGATTTTCAAAAAGAAAAATTTGATTTACATGTCTTAAATGTAATTGGGTATGATAAAGAAAATCAAAAGCAAGTGTTGCCTATAAGTGATGATAATCTTATAGAAATCGATAATTCGATTAGCTCGATTGAATTAACTCTTTTTACAAACTCATCTTTCAAGCCAAATCAAATCAAATATTATTTGTCTTCTGACATCTATCAAGATGTTTTATCTAACGGTTATAATAATATGATTTCTTTAAAATCAATTCCTCTTTACTCTTCTGAGTTTAAAATAAGTGCGATAAACAGTAGTGGTGATGAAAGTGAAAATATAATTTCTTTGAAAATTAATAATTTACCTCCCTGGTGGTTACGAATTGAGTCTATTGTTGGGTACGTAATTCTTTTAATTATCACTGTGACTTTCTTTGTGAAGTACCGAGAAAAGATGACCAAAGAAAAAATGGAGGGAGAAAGAAAGTCTAAAGAGCTTGAAGAAGCGAAAGAATTGCAAAATAGTTTGCTCCCTAAAGTTCTTCCTACTGTTGACGGTTTTGAAATCAGCACTTATTTAAAACCTGCTACAGAAATCGGTGGAGATTATTACGACTTCTTTTATAAAAAAGGAGAATATTTTTACGCTATTTGTGGTGATGCAACTGGACATGGTGTGATATCCGGAATTATGGTCTCTGTTACTAAAGCTGGTCTTAATGGGGTCCCTATGGGTGAGCCTTCTACAATTTTAGGTCAACTCAATAGAATCGTTAAACGTGTTAATTTTGGTAGACTTCGAATGAGTCTTAGTGTTGCTAAGTTTAATAAAAATGCTGTAGAGCTTAGTTCTGCTGCTATGCCACCAACTTATTTTTTCTCCTCTAAGTCTAAAGAGGTTGAGGAAGTTTTAGTGCCAAATCTTCCATTAGGGGGTCTTGAAAATGAAAAATTTGATGGGATTAAAAAAGATTTCAAGCCTGGAGATGTAATGGTCATGATTTCTGATGGCCTTCCAGAGCTGCCAAACCCTTCAGATGATTTACTGGATTATGATAAGATTGAAGCCTGCATTAAAGACAATGCAGAAAAAAGTGCCAGTGAAATTAAAGATGCTCTTGTTTTCTTGTCGGATGACTGGGCAAAAGGTGTCATGAATCCTGATGACATAACTATTGTTATAATTAAAAAAGCCGCTTAAAAATTGAAAAAAATACTATGAAAAAAATTATCTCTATGCTTCTACTAACATTCTATTTTACAGGATGTTCAAATAATATTGAAACACTACAAATACCTTTAACCTCAAATTCAGAAGAAGCAAAAGTTTTGTTTACAAATAAAATCTTAACCTCGAACTCTGACAATCAGCTATTTGGACCATCTGTAATAAATGCAATGAACCAGATTCTAAAGCTTGATCCAAATTTTTACTTAGCTAAAGCTATTAATGCAAGGTACCTTCAGACTTTTAACCTTGGTGCAAATGAGGTGAATAAAATAATTACTGAAGCTTTTGAAAACAAAGATTCTGTTTCAGAAATTGAAAATGCAATAATTTCATCGATTTATCACGAATATGTCCTAGGTAACCTTGTAAAAGGAGATGGTCTTCTACAGGAAATTGTGGGTAAATATCCAAGCTATTATTATCTATGGATTTATCATGGAAACTATCAAAACACGATACTTTTAAATCCAAAAAAATCTGAAGGAAGCTGGCAAAAAGCTCTTGAAATAAACCCTGTTAGCGCAAAAGCAAAAGTTTTATTAGCACAATTACATTTTGTAACTGGTCAAATAAACATCCTAAGTAATAACGAAAGAGATGAAGATCTAGCTATTTCGCTTATAGAGGATGCTGAAAAAACTGATTCTAAAAATAATGTTTATTCTAGACTATTAGGAAATATATACAGAGCTAGGGGAGAATATGACGTGTCTCTAAATTCATATAATAGGGCTATGTCTCTGATAAAAGATAAGGAGGGTGATGGTATGGGAGGTCTACTTCTAATTAGCGGTCATAATTATTTGTTTAAAAAAGAATATGAAAAAGCTAGAGAACTCTATAGGGCGTCTAATGAATTAAATAAAGATCTTTTTCTGCAATATATTCTTACATATCGATGGTTAGCTCACACATATATTTATGAAAAAAAATATAATGAAGCTATAAATGAAATTAATGATTTAGAAAAACGAATCGTTGACGAGATGGATCTTGATGAGTTAAGTTTAAATTATTATCTAGGTCAACTAGATTTTGAAAGATTTCTGTCTTTTGGTCATAGCCAAATGAAAGAAGATGCAAATGAAAGTATCTTAAACTTTTCTAATCATCTTGATAAACAGAAAAGTCTGAGAGTCAATGATGATACTCCTGAAGACGAAATCAGGAGAATATCTTTAGATATTGATATCCAGAAAGAGTTTCATAAAATTTGGTATCTAATTTTATTTGGAGAATTTGAGGAGGCTGCTCAAGAACTTAAATCATTTTCACTTCTTTCGAGTGAATATCTGGTTTATGATTCAAAAGCAATGATAAATTTTTATAAGCTTTCGGGTTATCTAAATTTAATGTCTGGAAACATTGATGCTTCTATTTCTTTTTATGATCAGATTCCTAGAGAAGTTCTTGATTCTGACAATTATCAACTTTATTTCTATGCTCTTGCTTTATCTACAAAAGGTAATAAAGAGAAAAGCGAAGAGGTTTTTAAGTATTTAGCTAATTATAATTTTGCTGGTTGGGAAAACTCTATCATAAGACCCCTAGCTCAAGCACAACTTGAAAAAATCTAAGTAAAAAATATATTTTGAAAAAAACCCTGTTATGTTTATTTCTTCTTTTTAATCTTAAACTAGCTTCTCAATATTCACTCTATGACCTTGAGCTAAGTTCTAGTTATATTGAAAGTTATCTATTAGATAGTCGTGGGGGAGAATGGATAGGAACAGACGAAGGTTTAAACTTAATCACTCCGTCAGATAATACTGTTTTTTATTCAAATATTTCAAATAAAAAAGGTTTGCTTAATTCTGAGGTATATGAATTAAAAGAACTAAATAATGGTCTAATTGCGGCCTTTTCAAATGAAGGGTTAAGTTTCTTTAACCCCAAAACATTTTCATTTAAAAGGATTAAATTAGAATCCAGGCCCGTGGCTATCAATTTTGATTCCCTATCGAACAGCTATTGGATTTCTTCGGAATACTCAGGAGTTTATGTTTTAAATTCATCTCTAGAAAATCAGTTTAATTTAAAGTATGATCCTCTTAACCCAACTACTTTGTCTAGTTCAAATTTTGATTATTCAAACAAAAATAATTTAATAGATTTTGGTGAAGAAACAATTTTTGTTGGGACACCTAATGGATTTAATGTTTTTAATAGATCTCAAAAAACAGTTAAAAGATATATTAAGCAAAGGTCGTCAAGTTTATTGTCAAATAATATTAAATCAATAGTAAGGATTTCGAATAAAGAATTGTTTGTTGCTACAGATAATGGTATAAATATTTTTAGTGAGCTTTCTGAAAAGTTTGAAAAAAAAATATTGGGGAAAGGTGTCGACATAGATTTCATATCTAAAATAGATGAAAACACGTATGTAATAGTCTCTGGTGGTGACTTATATACTTATAATGTTTCTAATACAGATATTACCTTTCGCTATAAAGTGTCAAAAGAACCTAATCTTAATTCTTTAAAAAAGGGAGATTATTTGTATTTATATTCAAAAGAAGGCAGTCGGCTAATTAAAGTTAGTCTTAACGATTTGTCTCATGAATCATTTTTAATACCTTCAAAAATTCAAACTGTTTCTGTCACAGAGCGAAATAAGGTTTTCATTGGAACTGATCAAGGAATCTATACCGAATCAAATGTCTCAAAACTAGTTTCAAATACTGACATTAGAGATGGAGTGTTGTTCTATAGTGTCTCTGAAAATATAAGTATTTCTGTTTATAAAGAGCTTATTTTAATTTCTGATACGAACAAGAAAAAACAAGGAGATAAAATTTTTACAAATAATATTAAGGTTAATTCAGATACTAAATTTGAATTAAAAGACGACCTTTTGTTCGTTGCGAATGAAAACCTCTCTATTATTGATCTTTCATCATCTAGGTCTTTAGAAAATATCTTTTCTTCAAATGATATGTTAAATGGAAAGCTAAACAATATTAAGTTAATTGATTCTGTTATTTACTTATCTACAGGTAATGGTATCGTATCATATTTGGTTCCTGATAAGTTTGATCTTGATTTTAAAAATACTTTTTTAAGCAGTCAAATAAAATACAAATACAATAAGCTCATAAATCCCAATATTCCAAAAAGCTTCAGTGATATTGAACTAATTAATTCTTCTTTATGGGTGTCTGATGTTAATAATGGATTAAGAGTTTACAAGGAGAATTTTAATAATTATATCAAAGGCTATTCATACGAAGAAGGTAATAGTAAAACATTAGCTTCTAGCTCAGTTACTAAGTTGTTTTTTAATGCTAAATCTCAAAGCCTTTTAATTGCTTCAAGAGGAGATGGAATGTTTTCCTTAAGCCTAAAAGACAGTTTGTTCACTAACTTTAATGTTGATGATGGACTATTGTCTAATAATATTTATGACTTTATGAAGAAGGATGAGCTCATCTGGGTTCAAACAGGTAATGGAGTTAATTCCATAAATAACAAAAGTGACATCCGTAACATAAATAGTATTGATGGACTTGACATAAACTCTTTTCATAGAGAAGCACTACATTCAGTTGGAGAAAAAATTATTGTTTCAGGAGTCGATAATATTCAGGAGTTTGATCCTAACAAAATTGATGATTTTCAAAAAGAAAAATTTGAATTACATGTCTTAAATGTAATTGGGTATGATAAACAAAATCAAAAGCAAGTATTGCCTATAGGTGATGATAACCTTATACGAATAGATAATTCGATTAGCTCGGTTGAACTAACTCTTTTTACAAATTCATCTTTCAAACCAAATCAAATCACATATTATTTGTCTTCTGATATATATCAAGGCGTCTTATCTAACGGCTATGATAATAAGATTTCTTTAAAATCAATTCCTCTTTACTCTTCTGAATTTAAAATAAGTGCAATAAATAGTAGTGGTGATAAAAGTGAAAATATAATTTCTTTGAAGATTAATAATCTCCCTCCCTGGTGGTTACGAATTGAGTCTATTGTTGGGTATGTAATTCTTTTAATTATCACTGTGACTTTCTTTGTGAAGTACCGAGAAAAGATGACTAAAGAAAAAATGGAGGGAGAAAGAAAGTCTA
>Ga0209091_10002962_pt1 | contig 13876 bp, 12 predicted proteins | sample ArcticOcean_MG_C_6_FD_187438 | JGI IMG/M metagenome (GOLD analysis project Ga0209091, IMG submission 187438) | Marine microbial communities from western Arctic Ocean - ArcticOcean_MG_CB8_128 (SPAdes) (version 2) | ecosystem: Environmental > Aquatic > Marine > Oceanic | place: Arctic Ocean...
GCAATACCATTAATGGGAGGAAAACGTATGTCATACCCACACCAATAGCAAAGTCTGTGTAAAGCATTTGTATTGGCTCATCAGTTAATCCTGACCACTGGAGTAACGAATTCACGACACCTTTGTTCCTAATTAACTCCATTATCGCAAAGGTTCTTACCAGCATGTTACTCCAAAAAGGTACGGTTATTAAAAAAAGCCAAATATTTCGAGTTTTTTCAGAGCGGGTTGCTATAAAATAAGCGGTGGGGACCCCAAAAATTATGGTTGATAATGTAGTCCAAAGGGATAGCTTGAAGGATCTCCAGAATATTTTTAAATGAGCGTCAGACCATAAAAGAGTATCATCAAATATGTCTCTTTCAACGATGACATTTACCCAGGCGTCAGTGGAAAATCTCCAGACAACGCCGGTGTAATCACCGGGTGTTAAAAAAGAATAGATAGCTACGATTAGTAAAGGACCTGCGGCAGCGATCATGATTATGACAAGTGCGGGAAGAGACAAAAGCCAGCGATTTTTAGTATCTCTACGCAGGCTTTCCAGTTCTGCATCAGATTGCTCAAAAGCCAGATTATCTTCAATAGTTAAATTGTTTGATTTATCCATTTTACTAATCTTATTTCTCATTAATCTTTTAATATTTGTATTGCATCTGCGTCGATAATTAGCTCTACAATAGAGCCAATTTCGTATTCTTTTAACTCGTTTGGCATATTTTGTTGTCTAACAGTAAACTCCTCACCTGAGTTGAGTTTCAGATGAAAATGAGTATCAGTCCCAAAATAAACCATGTTAGTTATCTTTCCTTCGAAAGATTTTTTACCACCTTTGGACTTGACTATTCTAACATGTTCAGGACGAATTAAAATTGATTTATTACCAATTATATCTTTATTGCTTCCATTTGTAATTTCCAGTTTTGTGCCGTCAGAAAGTATCGCTTTTCCATCTCCCACGTCTGCTGAAAGAAAGTTACTATCGCCAATAAAATTCGCAACAAATCTATTTTCTGGATGGTGATAAATGTCTCGCGGGCTTCCTATTTGTAAGACCTTTCCATCACTAATTACCGCTATCCGATCTGACATCGTTAAAGCTTCTTCTTGATCGTGAGTAACAAAAACAAAAGTAATTCCCGTTTCTGATTGCAGACGTTTAAGTTCAATTTGCATTTGTTTTCTTAATTTAAGGTCAAGAGCAGATAGGGGTTCATCAAGGAGAAGAACCTTAGGTTTGGGGGCAAGAGCTCTTGCTAGAGCAACACGTTGCTGCTGTCCTCCAGATAATTCAGCTGGTCGCCGATTGATTAGCTCTTCCATCTTAACTAATTCCAACATTTCATCTACCGTCTTTTTAACATCTAATTTGCTCATACCCATCATCTCTAGGCCAAAAGCAATATTGCCGCCCACAGTCATATGTGGGAAAAGTGCGTAATTTTGGAAAACTGTATTCACAGGTCTCTTATTTGGGGGCAAAAAAGAAATATCTTTGTTATCCAGGAATATTGAACCTTTAGTTGGGTGCTCAAAGCCAGCAATTAACCTAAGCAAGGTTGTTTTCCCACAACCTGATGGTCCCAATAGGGTAAAAAATTCATTGTTTTGTATTTTTAAGGACACATCGTTTAAAGCAAAAACGTCTGTATCACCTTTATAAACTTTTATGACATTTTTAATGTCGATAGCTTCGTTTGTTTCTGTCATTGTCTTAGTCATTTTATTTTAAACATTTCCGTTAAGTGGACTATTCAAGTATTTTAGTAGCGTTCCATACTATATTATTTTTTACAAGAGTGATCACAGATTAAAATTGTAATTTTTTTTGTGTGAGGTTAATTTTAAAATATTAAAAGTTAATTGGAATTAAGATAATAATTATTACACATTATTTAGGTATTTAACGATGGAAAAAATTAAACACTTCCCCCTAATTGAAATTTCGGGCGGTCCATTGGATCGAGGCCTTCAATATGGTGAGCAAGCTAAAGAACGAATAGCAACTTCAATAGATATCTATTCAAGAAGTTTAAATGATTTGGGTTTAAGAAAGGATCAAATTCTAGAGTTGGCGAGTAGCTTCATACACAAGATAACAGATTGGGCTCCTGATTTGGTGGATGAAATGAGGGGAATAGCTAAAGGAGCATCGGTAAGTCTTGATGAAATAATGCTAATAAATGCGAGAACTGAAATACTTCAATTAGCTGAGCGTGGAGAGAATTTCGTTGATAATCATTCTGATGGCTGCACGGGTGCCATAATAATGCCTAAATTATCTGCCAATGGTGAGATTATTCACGGTCAAAATTGGGATTGGAATGAGGAATGTATAAATAATACTATTGTGCTGCGTGTACTTAGAGATAATGGGCCAAACTTATTAACCTTTACTGAGGCAGGTGGGTTGGCTCGTAGTGGATTGAACTCTGCTGGAATTTCTATAACAGCCAATTATCTAAAATGTGATCAAGATTATAAAACCTTAGGTATACCACTGCCATTTATCCGACGCCGAGCACTAGAGTGTAGATATTATTCAGATGCCATACGGTTTGTTGCTACTACTGCAAAATCAGGAGCCAATAATATGATGTTAGCTTCTTCAGAGGGTATGGGGATTAATTTTGAGTGCGCGCCCGATGAAAGTTTTGCTTTATTACCTGACAGTGATGGCTTGATTGTGCATGCAAATCACTGGCAACATGTTTCTGCGTTATCCAAGCTGAAAGATACTGGCATTTCCTGGTCTCCAGATAGCTTCTATCGTGACTATAGGGTTAAAGAAAACCTACTGAGCCTAAATAGAAAACTTACTCCAAAAGATTTAAAGGCTGCATTTTTTGATAAGTTTGGAGCTCCTTTTAGTGTGTGTGTTCCACCATATACAGAAAATGAAAATGATCCTGGGGCAACAGTCGCCATGGTCATAATGCAGTCAAAAAAGGGCTTAATGGAAGTGGCGCCTTTTCCAGCAATAAATAATGATTTTAAAGCGTATCGGTTAGAGCTTGAAAGTGATTAGTTCTTACAGGTAAATTTTTTAAATGAATAAAACACAAAAGATATCACGTTATCCTATTCCAAATTTAGTTATTCATAGTGAAATAGTCCTGTGCTCAACCAACCTATAATGCGTCAACATGGTAAGTATGATCTAAGGTAATACATCTAAAGATTAGTATCCCTAAAAAAAATTAATGACCCAATTTAAATAATAAATATCTTAATTGTGCCCCCAATCATTAGGATCTTCTGAGTTCCCTGGCGAGAGGCCTATTATGTCTCCATCTGTACTACAGCCTAAACCCAAGACAGTTCGATTAGCATAGCTAAAATAAGCTGTCACCTGGTTTATTTCTAAGATCTCACCATCAGTATAACCAATTTCCCGCAATTGAATGATGATATCTTGGGTCATACTGGAAGGATCATCTGTTAAAATTTTAGCGTATTGCATCGCTAATTTCTGTGCTTTTGATAAAGGTGCATGTTCAATTTGGCCTGTATCTATGGCTGTTCGAATTTCTGTTGATTTTTCCTCATCATTTAATAGGCGCTTTAAACCAGAAAAATGATGATCAACGCAGTATTCACAGTTATTTAATTTACTAACCCAGACGCCCAAAACCTCGAGAAACCATTTAGGGATGGTATTGCTACTATGATGCAATACGTACTTATAAATCGCCATATGTCCTTCCATCGTATGGGGACGCAGAGAATGCATCATCATTATATTGTCAACATTATTGTCTGGCCCTTTAACTCTATCATATAGTTTTCTTAATTTACCGGAAGATTTATTATAAGGTATTGTTTTAATCCAAGGCATGTTGTCGCTTTCTTTCATTCGGGTTCGTACTGTATTCTGTTGACATGTCTAATTACCATAAGAAAGTTAATAAAATAATTTTGCAATTGCTTGTATACTTTTATGTTCCACAATACCAAGGGTTAAAAAAAAGCAAAGTTTTAATCCAATGTATAAAGAGAATATCAAAAATAATCTCCTTGCTTTAATTATTGGATTTGTCGGTGCTTGCATTGGTTATTTATTAAACCTTCCCCTTGGACCTATGTTAGGTGCTTTAGTTTTTGTTTTAATTGCAAAACGTCGGTTCTCTTCCTTAAAACTATCTAAATACTTTTCATCACTAGCCTTATACTTAGGTGGGATTTTTATGGGAAGTCGATTTCCCAAAGAGTTCATAAATGAATTTGCCTCTTGGGAAGTAAGTCTTTTGGCAGTACCTGTTTTTGTTTGTTTGTGTGTAATTTCAGTTTCAATTTATTTCAAATTTATTGCAAAATATAATTTTTCAACATCAGTTTTAAGTGCTTTTCCTGGTGGTATTCTTACGATGATTGGATTGAGCGCTATAACAAAAAGTCGTGAAGAAATAGTTCTTTCGACACATACATTACGAATTATAATGACCGTTATAGTGACCCCTTTTGCAATAACATATTTTGGCTATGCAGCAGGCGAAAATATTTTGACCAAAAATGAACTTTTAACTTATTCTAATTTTACTAATTATGAATTTTTTATGATTTTTTTTGTAAGTATTTTTTCTTTAATATTTGCCAAAATTATAAAGCTACCTGCTGGAGAATTGGTTGGACCGATGTTTGGGGTTGGTTTTTTATATTCATTTGGAATAGTTGATGGGGAAATCCCTCCAATTACTTTAGTTTTTGTTCTCTGGATACTGGGATCAAATCTTGGGATTAGATTTCCAAAAATAAATACTTCCTCCTTATTGAGGCTCCTAGTTCATGGTGTGATAATTTTTGGGTTATTGATGTCCTTTTCATTAATTTTCACTCTTTTGTTGGTTCCATTTTCTGATCAGGATGCATTAACTATATTTTTGGCATTTGCGCCAGGTGGTTTGGGAGAAATGGCGACAATTGGATTAGTTTTTGGCGCCAATCCCGTATTTATTTCAATCCATCATGTAGTCCGAGTAATATTCTGTGCTTTGCTTGCAGTTTTTTTAAGTAAAAGGTTTTTAATTAATTAAACCTTTATCCTTTCTTGACCTTTGGATTTAAAAATCATTTCATTTGGGTTCAAATTAAAATGGATTTAAAAATGACTAATGCTCCAGACACAAGTAATATGGCAAAGTTAGATAACTGGCGAACTACTCCACATAGTAAGTGGGCATTTCACCATGTTCGGGAAATTATTCCAAGTGCTGATATACAAAATACTTGTAAAAATATTGCTCACTTAAGTGATAATACCAAGTCTTTTGAGCATATTAATTTATCACAGGTAATGGACGAAACTGAGACAGACGCAGTCGTCATTACTCAAAATGATACAATTTTATTTGAAAAATATAACAATGGAATGAATAAAAGTTCTCCTCATATTTTATTTTCTGTATCCAAGTCCATTTTAGGACTTCTTGTTGGTACATTAGTTGATTCTAATGAACTTAAAGAAGATGATTTAGTAGTTAAATTCATTCCAGAGCTAGATAACACTGCTTATTCCGATGCTACTATACGAGATTTGCTGGACATGCGTGTTGGCGTTGAATTTGATGAAGACTATACTGCAATATCGGGACCGATTGTAAGTTACCGCCATGCTGCTAATTGGAATCCAGTTCCTCCGGGGATTGATGCGGGTGATTTGAAATCATTTATGAGTTGCCTTACGGAGCGGGATGGAGAGCATGGTGGTCGTTTTCACTATGTGTCACCTAATACAGATATTTTAGCATGGGCATGTGAGAGAGCATCAGGAATCCGTTATGCTGATCTTTTATCAGAGAGGCTATGGGTGCCTCTTGGGGCCGAGTTCCCTGGTTACATTACTGTTGATCGTTTAGGTGGCGCCCGGGCAGCTGGTGGAGTATGTTTTACTCCGCGTGATCTTGCTAGAGTTGGTTTGTTAGTCGCCAATGGTGGTTACTATAACGATAAACAGATAATTCCTAAAAATTGGATTGATGATATTATAGAAAATGGCTCTGATGATGCCTGGAAAAATAGAAATGGAATGGATGAATTTGGAAATATGCCAATGCATTATAGATCCTTCTGGTATGTTCAAAAGGATGGAGATCCTTTGATCCATGGATTAGGTATTCATGGGCAGTATTTATTTATTGATCCCAAGCTAAATTTATCTATTTCATGGTTTTCTAGTGACAATGATGCAACTGGATCTTCTTATATGCTGAAGGTAATGGAAGCTGTAAATTTAATTAGAAATAAATTAAAGTAATTAAATTATTTTATTTTATAAAAAATGTATTTTACTTAAGATTAGTAAAAATTTCAGAATGAAAGCTTAAATTATGAAAATTGGTTGTAATGATAAGGTTATATTAGACCAATGGCACCCAATTTCATCTGTTGATGTTCTGCAAATTGGAGATATCCATAATACTGTTTTGCTTGATACCGATATATCTTATCAATTAGATGTTAATGGTGATGCGTTGGCATGGTTGCTATTTGATAATTCAAAAACTTTATTGCCAATCCGTATTTTTTATGGGTTTTTATGGGTGTCTTTAGGAACTCCCCCAGAATTTCTTTTTCCGTTCCCAGAATTTGATGAGCCAGATAGAAGAAATGTTGCCACTGGTGTGTTTGGAGTAAATGTTTCTGCAGGTAGAACCATTGAAAATTTTTTAGATATGGGTCACTTCCCGTATGTACATAGTGGAATTTTAGGAGAAGAACCTCATACAGAAGTTAAGGAATATGATGTTGAGGTTTCTGAGGAGCGTGACGAAGTGTTGGCAACTAGTTGTAAGTTTTATCAACCCCAAGCTGCGGTTTCATCTATGGAAGGAATGGATGTAGATTATATCTATCGTGTACCTCATATCAATTGCGCATTGTTATACAAATCTAGTCCTGTAGATGAAGCAAGACTTGACGTGATAATCATATTTGTACAGCCAATGGGGGAAGAGTGGGTTAGGGCACATACAGGAATGTGTATTATTGATGACGACAGTACGGCCAAAGAAATTCGTCAATTTCAGCAAACAATATTTGGTCAAGACAAGCCAATTTTAGAAAACCAATATCCAAAAAAATTACCATTAGATTCACGAATTGAAACACCCATTCGAGCAGATAAATCTGCAATCTCTTATAGACGATGGTTGTCAAAAAAAGGATTGCAGTATGGTGTCATACCAAGTGCAATTTGAAGTAAGGCATTCAAATGTTAGATGATTTAAAAAAAATATGGTATCCCATCGCATCAAGCTCAGATTTACCTAAGCGGCATGTTTATCATGCACAGTTGTTAGGGCGTGAATTTGCTGTTTGGCGTGCTGATGATGGTAATGTTAATGTATGGGAAAATCGTTGTCTCCATCGAGGAGTTCGTCTTTCAATTGGAATTAATGAAGGTACCGAGTTACGTTGCCAATATCATGGTTGGCGGTATGCTAACCGGACGGCTGGATGCACCTATATTCCAGCGCACCCAGCCGATGCACCATCCCGAACTATATGTAATAATACGTATCCTATGAAGGAGTTTATGGGAATGGTTTGGTCTGGAGAAGAAACTTTTGGAGATCCCACATATTTTGAAAACTTTGATGAGTTTACTGTTTTACGACCTATTCCAATAAATGCAAATTTTGATTTAGTTAAAGAATTGGTGAAATCTAAATATGATAAATTAAATTATTTGTGTAAAGATGAGGTTAATGGAGCCTTTAGTGTCACATTCGAAAGATCTGAAACGATATTATTTTTTGTCCAACCACAAGATAGTAATTTGTCTGTTTTGCGTGGGGTTGCTAATAAAGCTCTTGAAGGTGCCAAAAAAATTAGTTTCTTAAAAATGCACAATCAAATTTTACAGAACTCAAGACAAGAGATTGAAAAGATTTCAAAGACAATGAAGAACAATCCAATGATTGCACAGATTTCAAACGTATCTGTGGAATTGTCTGAATTACCCGAAAAAAGTGAGAAAAATCGGCAAGCTAATTTAAGAGTGATGGTTTCTGAAAAAATCAAAACTGCTGAAGGTATTGTTAGTATAAAATTTGAAGCACTTGATGGACAATTGCCAACTTTTCAACCTGGCGCACACATTGATCTACATCTTCAGAGTGGATTAATACGTCAGTATTCTTTGGTTAATGGGCCAGGTGAAACCAATTTTTACAACATTGGGGTTAAGCTAGAAGAAGAGAGTGCAGGAGGATCTTCTTATATTCATAATAATTTAAGGGTAGGGGATGTCTTGGCTTGCTCCACTCCAAGGAATAATTTCCCTCTTCGTCGAGATTCTGTTAAAACTATATTCGTTGCAGGTGGTATCGGTCTGACACCTCTCCTTGCTATGGCTCAGGCATTAAATGTCATGAACCTAAATTATGAATTTCATTATTTTGTAAAAAATGCAAAGCATATAGCCTTCAGCTCAATATTGGAAAAGTCAAAAGATAAAGTTTTCATACACGAAGGTTTTTCGCCAAGCCTGACAGTTGAGAAATTAAGTAGAATATTATCAAAACGTCAAAAATCAATGAACTTGTATGTTTGTGGACCTGGTCCAATGTTGGAAGCTACTCGCAGGGTTGCATCAGAATTAAGTTGGCCTGATAAATCTATTCATTTCGAATACTTTAAAAATAATAATGAGATTGATGATAGCTCTTGTTTTGAAATAGAACTTGCACGTTCTGCTCTTACTTTAAATGTCCCTTCAGGAAAGAGTGTACTTGAGGTTTTAAGAGAAAATGGCATTGATTTGCCCAGTTCTTGTGAACAGGGCGCATGTGGGACATGTAAAGTTAATGTAATAGAAGGTGAGGTTGATCATCAAGATGTTTACTTAAACGATAGTGAAAAATTAGAAGGAAATATAATGATGACATGTGTGTCTAGAGCTCTCTCTAATCGTTTAATTTTAGATATATAGGTTTAAAATGTTAGAACTTTACGATTATGAATTATCTGGAAATTGTTATAAAATTCGCCTAATGTTGTCTTTTTTAAATTTGAATTATACATCGAAAAAAGTGGAATTTTATCCAAGTAAGGAGCACAAGTCAGAAAGTTTTCTTGAATTAAATCCTTTGGGTCAACTCCCAGTAATTTTTGATCAGAGTGTGGTTTTAAGAGACGCGCAGGCGATACTGGTTTATTTGGCAGCTAAATATGACAAAAGTAAAAATTGGTATCCAATTGATGATCCTGACAAACTTGGTTTTATCTCTCAATGGCTCGCCTTTGGAGATTCTATCACTGGAAGCTCTTCAGCTGCGCGTTTACATGATACCTTGTTTTATGGGAATTTTGATATTGTGAAATGCCGAGAGACGGCTCACTCACAATTCAGAATTTTAGATGAACATTTATTCTTTCAAGAGGAACTTGGAAATAAATGGATTTGTAACGGCAGCCATGCTTCCATTGCTGATATTGCTTGCTTTCCATATGTGGCTCTATCGGAAGAGGGTGGCATATCTCGGATGTCATATCCAGCAATAAGGCGGTGGATGGATAGATTTAAACGTATTAACGGTTTTGTTGTTATGCCAGGCGTATTTCCAGCGGGACCATTATAGTAATTTGTTTAAAAATTATATTTTTTAAAAGTCATATAATATAATTTTCTAACAAGTTTATTTAGATATTTTTCATCAACTTAAAAGTATTTATCAAAATCCTAATATTTAACTTTTGTCTACCAACTGCCACTTTTGATAGCGGATAAAAAAAAGTTACCTTGTTACGATTAAGAACTCACTTTAAATTTTGGTAACAATATAATTGACAATGTCATCTATATTCATAGAATATAATGTATACAGTATACAAAAGAATATATCGTTGGGGAGAGTATGTATAAACTCAACAATTTAGGGAGAGTAAAATGAAAACTTTGTTATCAAAAATCAAAACGTCAATTTATTTTGGCGGTTTAGCAGTTGGTTTGAGCTTAGGTTTGAATTCAGCGAACGCTGGTGAAATTTTAATAGGTATTCCAGCTGCCCAATCTGGGCCAGTCGGTGTGGCTGATCATACTGATTTTACTAATGGTGCTTTAATGGCTATCGAAGAAATCAATGCGTCTGGTGGCGTAAATGGCCATACTTTGTCGACTAAAATTATTGACTTAAATATGTTAACCCCTGAGGGCAATGTGGCTGGCATTTTGAATTTGGTTGAGAGTGGGGTGCATGCTATCGCCTCCGCATTCACAATTATACCTCAGCCAGCAATGGATGCTGCTGCGCCAAGTGGCATTCCTTATCTACATGGAAATACCTCATCAGTAAATGTTGAGTTGTATCAGGGAAATCCTGAAAAATATAAAAATATCATTCAATTGGATGTTGCTGAAGTTTGGTATGGAACTGGATTTGTTCGATTTCTTTCAGATTTAAAAGCGTCAGGACAATGGGAACCTAAAAATAATAAGGTCCATATTGTGCAAGGACAAATATCCTACACGCAAAATATCAGCAAAGCTACTCAAAAAGAAATAGCAAAAACAAATGGTGAGTGGGAAGTCGCTGCAATTACAGATATACAGTTTCCCGTACAAGATTGGGCTCCTGTAATTCGAGCGCTTCAAGATACAGACGCAGCGGCAATCATGATTGATCACTGGATTGCTGCGGAGCTTGCTGCATTTGCTCAACAATATGCATATGATCCCGTACCAGGTGCTCTAGTTTACCTTCAATATGGTCCATCTCAACCAGAGTTTTTGGACTTAGCAGCCGGTGCTGGTGAGGGCATGGTTTGGGGTACTGTTTATGGAGTATATGCCGATGAGAAAGGTTCTGAATTTAGAGCTAAATACCGCGCTAAATACCCTGGAACCATGGGTATGGTCTACACGGGTGGTGGTTATGACGCGGTTTATCTACTGGCAGATGCTTGGGGAAAAACTGGTGACCATACAAACTTCGATGCAGTTGGAGAGGCCCTTAGAGGTGCTAACTTTCGTGGAGTTAATGGTACATATAAATTTAGAACCGAAACGAATAGCGGTACCAGCTATCCGAATATGACAGAAGACCCAGAAGGTGGACAAGCTCATTTGTTCTTCCAAGTTCAAGATGGAGAGCATAGAATTATAGCACCTACGCCTTATGGTGAAGTTCCATTCAGACTTGCTCCTTGGATGTAAGTTAAAGAATGACCACGTCTTTTAAACTCTTTGGATGTAAGGATGTTAGCCTGTCGTTTAGCGGTAGGCGCATCCTTACAGATGTTTCTATCCATGTTAATCCAGGAGAGATCGTGGGACTTGTGGGGCCAAATGGGGCCGGAAAAACTTCTTTGTTTGAGGTGCTCTGTGGAAGATATATCTCTGAGACAGGGTACGTTAAAATGGGTGAGAAGGATATAACCAGTATCGCTTTTTTTGACAGAGCTAGGATTGGCCTTGGTCGAACCTATCAAAGCCCCGTTACTCCCGCCTCACTATCAGTAGGAGAAACTTTTAGAGCTACCCGCAAAGCTTATAAACCATATTTAAGTGTTCATGATGCGGAATGGTCTGCGAGGCTCACGAACCTAAAGGTTCATTGGGATACTCCCGCAGTTAGTTTGGGTGCATTTGATCGCCGTAAATTACTCATATCTTGTTTAATGATGAGAAAACCTAAAGTTATTTTAATGGATGAACCTGCATCAGGATTGATTAATTCAGAAATAGATGAGTTAGATCTTATTATTCGTCGTCTTGTAGATGAGTATGCCATAGGGGTAATCATGATTGAGCACCGATTAGAGCTTTTATCTGCTGTAGCTGATCGTGTTGTCGTTTTGGATCTCGGGAAGGTTATTGCTGAGGGTGCGCCGGAAGTTGTTTTTAAAGATCCAAAAGTTCATGCTGCCTATTTTGAAGATAATCATGTCTGATATTCTTAAGATAAGTAAGCTGTCTGCTGGATATGGACCTCTAAGAGTATTACACGAAGTGGACTTGACAGTAAAATCTGGTGAAAGGATTGGTCTTGTCGGTTTGAATGGCCACGGTAAAACGACTTTGCTTAGGGCGATAACTCATATGTCTGGATGGCAGCAAGGTTCGATTAAATTTAATGATATTGAGATAGGTGGGTCTAGATCTGTTGGTGCAGGGCGCAGAACTCCCCGCTTGGTTAGGTCAGGAATAGCAGTAGCCCCGCAAGGTGATGCGATTTTTCCAGGTTTAAGTGTTAGAAAACATCTCGAGTGTGGGGCTTATACAAAACAAGCTTGGAAAGAAAAAAAACAACGTATTGAAAACGTATTTGATATATTTCCTCCTTTGCGTACATTGGAGCATTCACTGGTTGGTAAATTATCGGGTGGCGAACGTCGTATGGTTTCAATTGGAAGAATGCTTATGGTTGAGGCGAAGTTATACTTGATCGATGAGCCATCACTTGGCCTTGCACCAAAAATCTCACATGGAGTAATGGAAGCGCTTTGGGCGTTGCCAGTTACTGATGCAGCAATGATAATTGCTGAACAAAATGTTAACCTTTTGTCCGGTAAAGTTGACAGAATAGTGGGTATGCATGCCGGAAGAATGCGTGGTGAAGTCGGCCATGTATCTTTGTTATAGGAGAATTTAATTGGATTTAGGTCTTGTTATATACGCATTAAATCTAGCCTCAATTTATGCATTAATGGCAATTGGAATTTCTATTCTTTGGTCCAGTGTTGGTATGATAAATATGGCTCATGGTGCTACATTTGCTGTCTCTGGGTATGGTGCATGGATCATTACAGGGTTTATGAAACCTGTTATTATTGCAAGTTTTGGTAAAACAGCTTTAGCAACTTTTATCATGGCCAGTACCTTAGTTGGCTCGGCGTTAATTACAGGAGCTATTTGTGGTGCGCTTATTTACGTTTTGGCATTTTTACCTATCCACGATAAACCAAATTATCCTATTCGTGGTTTGATCATCACTCTCGCAATTAACATTGCGTCCGTACAATCTCTCCTTTATATTTTTGGACCGAGAAGTAGAGGATTACCAAAAATTTTTGGATTTGGACGTTGGGAAATTTGGGGAACTAAAATAAGATTTGATCAAGCAGGTACAATAATTGGTGCTATAATAATTTTATCATTAACATTGGGTTGGTTGAAGTATAGTAGGCGTGGTTTAGAAGTTCGGGCAATGATGCAAAATGCTGAAGGGGCTGCTTATTCTGGCATTTCAAGGAAAGTAACTGCTTTGCCCGTTTTAATGTTAACTGGTGCATTAGCAGGAATGTCTGCTGCATTATTATCTCAAACAATATTCGTAAGCCCAACCTCTGGATCAGTACCTTTGATTATGGGTTTAACAATTGCACTTTTGGGTGGATTAGGGTCGGTTCCAGGAGCTGTTATAGGAGCTATCTTAATTGGTTTTCTTGAGGCCTTCATAGGCTCAATTCCATTTTTAGGTCAAAGGTATGTGATGTTTTCTACTTTTGCTTTCATTATTGCTGTTTTAATTATTAGACCGCGTGGCATAGGCGGCTTATTAGATGATACGAGAGAGTAGTAATGAGTACAAAAAATAAATTTTTTTCTGTAGGAAGAAGGCACTGGGAATGGCGTATAAAGCCTTCGGAAAAAGGGCATTGGGCTAGGTTAAGAATGCCATTCAGTAAACGTCACTTGCTTCAGTGGCGTGGAGTGCATAATCCAAAAAATTTAACTAGAGAGCGAGTATTAATAGATAAAAAACCTTTATGGTGGACGATTGGTCTATTGTTACTTGCTCTTATTACACCATTTCTCTCCAATTCATTAATTTCGGTTGTTTCTATTTTTTGCATGTACGCGGCAATTAATGTGCTTTGGACTCTAATCGTTGGAACTGCTGGAATTTTCTCGTTAGCCACATTGGCGGTCGTT
>Ga0209091_10002964_pt1 | contig 13869 bp, 20 predicted proteins | sample ArcticOcean_MG_C_6_FD_187438 | JGI IMG/M metagenome (GOLD analysis project Ga0209091, IMG submission 187438) | Marine microbial communities from western Arctic Ocean - ArcticOcean_MG_CB8_128 (SPAdes) (version 2) | ecosystem: Environmental > Aquatic > Marine > Oceanic | place: Arctic Ocean...
TCCATGTTCGTCTATCTGGTAATATCAATTCGGCGTGACTATAAGGACTTTTTGTCCACCATCTTATCAACTTATTTTTCCAATCGCCTTTACCCTTGTAGAAGGCCACACTTATCTTCATTTCAAAAGCACCCAGATATAAAATTTGTTCCTCTTAATAATATAGCATATTTTTAGTATAAACATACAAAAATTACTATATATTTTGGATATATGTATAACACACGGGAGGGCTCGATGTGGAAGTCTTATTTTTAACAGTAGGCGTTTGTGCGTCTACTCTCGGCTATTTCTGTTATAATTTTATAATGATCCAAAGAGAAGAATCTTTAAGGATACAAAAATTAAATCTCAAAATTCAAACTTTGCTCGACGGATCAAGCAGGAACTTTAAAGAAAATAATGTTTTTAGGAAATTGGCTATTAATGAAATGTCTAAACAAAAATTAGTTTATGTTCCGGAAACCGGCCGGTATGAAAGAAGAAAGCAGATTAATTAAAAAGTTACTGATTCTCCGCATCCGCAAGTTCGAGTCGCTGATGGCGTATTAAACACGAGTCCGGACTTAAGCAAATCTTCTTCGTAATCAATTTCCATTCCATTTAAAAACAGGTAAGATTTAATGTCTATGCAGATCTTGATACCGTTAAATTCAAACACTTTGTCTTTGTCTGCCGGCTGGTCTATAAACTCATATTTGTACATATAGCCGGAACATCCACCGCCTTGAAGACCGATCCTAAGATAATTATCTGGAGTTTGCCGCTTAGTTAGAAGCAATCTTATTTTATCTTGCGCGGGTTGTGTCATCGTTATTGCCATTGTCACTCCTGGGTATAATACGGGTTCTCACCGGTGAGGTGATCAGTAACATCTTCAATCTCACCGATATCGGGCAATACTTCTCTGAAATGTCTTTCAACTCCCATCATCATAGTTATTTTTGATGATGGGCAGCCATGGCAGCCGCCGCCCATTGTTATTTTAAGTGAATTATTATCTTCGTTGAATTCATGAATGGAAATAAAACCGCCATGCATACTTAGCCCAGGATTTATATCTTCATCTATGATTTTCTGTATCTCATCTTTATTCATCTTGTTTTGCCGCGCTTCTTCTTCCAGTCACCGATAGCTGCTTTGATGGCGTCTTCAGCTAGAACGGAGCAGTGAATTTTGACCGGAGGCAATGAAAGCTCTTTTGCGATATCGGAGTTGGATATAATTTCAGCTTCTTCAATGGTCTTACCCATGACCATGGTGGTGATTAATGAACTAGACGCTATAGCTGAACCACATCCAAAAGTTTTAAACTTGGCCTCTTCGATAATACCGTTATCATTAATTTTAAGTTGTAACTTCATAACATCGCCACAAGCTGGGGCGCCAACGATGCCTGTACCAACATTAATGTCTGCTTTATCTAAAGAGCCTACGTTTTGGGGATCTTCGAAATGATCTATAACTTTATTTGAATAACTCATATTTATAAATAGTGGTGGAGATGGCGGGAGTCGAACCCGCGTCCAAAATAAGTCTAATTGTAGTCATTCACAAGTTTATTCAGTTTTAATCGCAAACTGAAAAGCTATACGGTTATAATCTAAAGCTTACCGTCCTGTTGCCTTAGATGGTTTTGATTTTTACAACTTGTCTGTTGTTTTGATTAGATTGGAAAGAAGGTTCTAATCAACCTCCCGATTATGCCGCTAAGCGGACAGATTCGAAGTTGTTATTGTTATTAGCAATTATTTTTTGTATCTGCATTTAAAGTCTGCTGGTACCTTTGACTACTTGCACTTTTCCTCTTTCTTACCCTGTCGAAGCCAAATCATCCCCTTTACTTTTTTTTGTTTTCTTGTTCATCTGTTTGATGATCATCCCAAGAGGAATGCCACCGGCTCCATCAAGCCATATAATTATTTCTTTTTTCCCGCCAACATCTGATGGTCCTGTGGAATTTCGTTTTGTCGCTTTCAAATATTTAATCGTTTTCTTTGCTTTCTTAAGCGCTGCAGCTTCTGTTGTATGAGAGCTAATTAACTCTCCGCGGATGTAATGGCCATCCCATTTATATACTTTCCACATTATGAATTTACTTCCGGGTGGATCTCTTGCTCACCACTTGCTAATTTACAGTTTAGTTTTTCTAAGCTTATGCTAAAGATGTTCATGATAGATGTGGAACACCTTATTACTTTTATCCGGGAGCGTTTATTCATTATTAAAAAAATCTTCTAATTTGTAACGTTTATATAAACTATTGAATTCTGAGTATGAAACACCTAAGAACCGAGCCGCATCTTTTTTTGATTTTGTCGTAGAGACAGCGAACTTAAGCATTGCATCTTTAATAATATAGTCTGATTTCTTCCAAATGTCAAGTCCATAAAGTCTATTATTTAAATTATTCGCTGATAATTCTAATTTTATTGCCAGTAAGTCTTCAATCGTGAACGTATTGATTATCACGAGAGTCTCATCATTGATTTTATTCTGGTCTTTGAACTTTTGTATTACACTGAGATTAGCAGAAGTTGATTTTGCGTTATTATTAGACATGTGATTAATAGAAGTGATAGACACTGTGATAGACACATGTGATTAGCACGTGATTAACAGAACAACCACAAATATAATGTAATCTAAAATTCTAACCTTGTCAAGTAAAAACTTTAAAATAATTTAAAATAACTATAGCTCAATATTGAGATCAGCCGGCTCGTCACCTGTTCCGGATGCGGCTTCACCATCGGCTACCGCATCATCGTACGCTTGGTTCGAAGGCTCCTCCACGGCGCCTGAGAGTTCATCTTCGAATTTATTAAAATAGAGTTTAAGGTTGGCAATTAAATAATCGTAGAACAACTCTTGATCTTCAGGATCTGAGAGAAGTTCATAAGAATCAATGACAGAAGTTTCAATTTTCTTAAAAGATTGGTATGCCATATTTCGACCGGTCTCGTCACCGTCTGTGCCAACTGCAAAGTCTTCCTTTTCATCAGGAGCTTCTTCTTCCTCAGACGCTTTCTTATCAGCATCTGACCGAATGTCAATAAATTTATCATCCGCGCCATCATCGGTTACCTCAATATCGATCTCTTCGGATAACGCGGCGTCGCTATCTGGATCGGCTTCATTATTTGCGATCGCAGGTGTAAGAGTCTTCACTACTGCATTAACAATATGGGAACGAAACGATGCGCGCTGAGTCTCGTTAGTTGTAAGAGATTTGAAATCGGTCTCCAAAACAGGAATAATCTTTTTAAGTAACTCTTCCAGCACGTTGATCCCGGTCGACTTATTTGGTGTTGGGCTGACGTCGGGTGTCGATATTTCAGACAACATTTTCTGCAGTTCTAATCCAGCGAGCTTAACTATGTTATTCTCAAATAAATCTTTTTCACTGGTCTTTTTTTGCTTGACAAAGCGGATCAAATCCCTTATATTAGATCTAAGGGTTTCTTCTTCTTGGTTCATCTTAATATGCCTCTTTCCATAATTAGTTTCATCACCTCATCAACGGTGCATAAATCAATATTTTCTGTTGTAACAAGTTTACTTCTTTGTTTTTCATCCTCGTTATCCTTTTTAATCTCGTCATCATTTACCCATGGCCCGCCCTTAGCGCCGACTGCAGCGCCCTGTATGGCGCCGGCGCCCATCGATGACATCTCTTGCATTGGTGAGGCTAATCCGAGAATAGAAAGTAAATTAAACACGTTATCTTCACCGATAAATTCTTCCAATTCTTCAATTGCATCTTCATCGGTTTCTGCAGCGCCTAATAATGCGCGCATGTCAGATGCGCTATACGGTTCTCCGTTTTGTCTTAATGTGGGTTCGACGGCGCTTGATTGTGGGTCAATCAGTTCAACACCATCTTTAATGTACTTTTCAGCACCAGTCCATCGTGCAGCATCACCGCCCTTAGTGCTAGCTCCCAATATTACCTTGGTACCCGGCAGCAGTGGACCATCACGACCCACGTATTCATACGCCGCTGTTAATGGTGACGCGTGGCTGGAGATGCCAATTTCTACATTTGGTATATCAGATGTCAAGAGTTCCCATATCTTAAGAGAATCTTCGGCAGTAATCTCTCTGCCATTTGGCAGCGACCGACCGGTCTTAGTCGGCCGAGAAATCAATACAATGACTTCATCTGCTATTCTTGCATATTCACGCACCATTGCAAGGTGTCCGTTGTGAGGTGGTTTAAATGCCCCGGGAACAATGGCAATCGTCTCGCCAATTTCAGTATCGACAACAGGATCCTCGTCTTCATCTTCGTTTTCATTTACGCTTCCGCCAAATCCACCACCGAGATTTCCTAAGATAAACTCACCGGTGATTTTAACGGGGTTTGGACCGAATTTTTCTTCATCCCTAAGCACTACCCCTTCGTGGCTCATCAAGTCGCCCATGGGGCTTGTGAGACCCCTTAAAACGTCATTCCCGAGCATACGAGTGGCATGCATAAAGAGAGCACCATTGATAGCGCGTTCTGCGTCGGCTTGATCAACCAATTTAACAACTGGTACCCCATCAATTGCAATTGCTTTATATAGTTCTTTGTGAAGAGGATGCCGTGTTACCATCTTATCCCCAACTCGAACTTTTAGAGAGTCATAGTCCGGATTGAGAGCGCTGGATAGCCAGTCGCCAAGAGATTTAGTAATCTCTCGATCGCCGGATATCTTAATTGTTAAGGGCTCTGATAATGTACCACTAAAATCAATATCTATATCTTCTGCACGCGTAGTTGGGACCGATCCATAAACTTTAAACCCTAATTCGGCTGCAGTTGGGTTCAATTTTTCAATAAGGGTTTCCATGATTTCTGGATTATAAGTAACTTCTCGACTGGGCGCTTTGACTCCATCTGGTCTCTCGGCCCCTGGTCGCACGTTTCCTTTACTAGCACCGGACTTTGCGACTTTTTCATAAAATTGGTTTAGTCCATGAATAGCTAAAAAGTTCTCATCGTAATCAGTAACATTCGTTGTGCCTGTAACATATTCAGTATTAAGGAACATCGATGGGTTATCCCACATCCCAAGTTCTTTCAATTGTGGCTTGATCGCCGGCAATGCTTTGTTAAGAATCGCCAAAAGAGTTTTAATAGCTGGTCTCATACCGTGACCTTCTGGGAATCTTTGATCAACTCTTGACATGGTGATTCCGCTAATGTCTATTTCTTTTAATGATCCGCGGTCGACCGCAAACTCATGCTGTCCGTCTATCTCGACAACTTTAAATGAAACATTGACTCCGTCGATTTTCACAGCCCCAGCACCTTCTGTTCCAAGATGTTCTTTAGCTTTATTAAAAAAATCGATAAGGTCGCTGCCTGTTCTTACAGAACCCAAATCAAATGGATGGGCCATATGCCCGGCTGCACCGCCCATAATTTATCCTCTTGTTTTTAATGCGTACGCGATGATTTCTTTAAGGCGTACTTCTGATAGATCTGATTTATGTTGTTCCATATCTCGCTGACCAGGAAAGTCTTCTTCAACAACCGCGTCAAACGCGACAAAGCCGGGATCCGCATCGTCATCGCACTCTTCATCGTCTTCTTCATCCAATCGTCGACCACCGGCTGCTCGCCGGGCGCCTCGATCATCACGATCGGTTTTTGACTGCTCATCAACTGTCTCTTCTCCTTCCTCATCAACTTCCTTGCCTTCTTCTTGGACGTCCGGATCACTGTCATCTTTATCCGCCCATGGGGGCTTTCCGTCGTCGTCTTTGTCAGGCATTTCCTCACCTTCGTTAAGTTTGTTGAGGTCCATTTTAAAACCCCATGCTTCAGAAAGGAGAACTTTTAACTCTCCGTTTTTCCAATCTTTTGTTGACATGTTAGTGTCTCCTTTTTGTAAATGTTCAAAATAAATAGTATTCTCTCGCTTTAAAGTGTCTTCAAAATCGCGAAGACACATGCTGCCGTCGCGATTAGCTTCAACCTCCATTTGACGTAAGTGGGGGTTTGTTTGTGCATACCCCTCTCCCATCTCACCAACATCATCGAATTTTCCTTCACAATTTTGTTTGTGATGCACTAATTCATGTCCTAAAGAACGTAAGATATCTTTTGGATGTCTGCCAGTCGTGTATAAAGTAATAGATTTCTCTGCCGGCTCATAGAATGCCGTTTTTCCTAGAGGATCTCCACCGTTTTTCTCATCGTGCTTTAAAAATAGCCTAGGCGGCATTTCGAACCCAATTTGCTTCTGGGCAAACGGCATGAATTGTTTAATTAAACTTTTTAATATATCACTCACTTAGAAATACCTTTTTCTGTTCGTCAGAATACCAAATATACTCTAAATAGTTCCCAAATGGGTCTTTTACATAAACTCCGGTCGTTCCATCACGATGTTCGACAACTTTACCCTTTTCTATGGGAAGTTCTTCCTTATTCTCAACTAAAATAGCGAAATGCGCATGCTCATAATGCTTTTCATCGATTAAAGCAATATTAACGTTGTGCGCCTTCAGGCGTACATATTTTTCGTCTTTATACGCTACAGCCGCACTCAGGTGTTCAACATACCATGCCTCTGCTAATTCTAAGTCGTCTACTAAGATTGCAATGTGGTCAACTACTGATTTCATCTTTTTGTTCCCCCGCTTTTGACACTATTTTCAAACTTAGTGAAAAAAGCTCTACTTCTTTGCATGCATTATCTAAGGGTACAGCAGTACAGATAGATACTAATCGATTCGACATTAACTTATTCTTTATATCTGTTATAATTCCGTAATGAGGCAAATACCTCTCTTCACTACCATCCCACACACTCCATTCAACTATATCACCTAATTGAAAATTCTCAGCAGTAATACTGCCATACGGATTCTTATTGTTCATCTCATAATAAGTAGAAATCGTGTACGTTTGTTACAGAAAACTATGCTTATCTTTAAAACTTTTGCTATAAATCAAAGCCAAGAGGGTTACTACCACAAACTCATAATCATAAACAGCATACATCGTCCAAGAAAATGTTAGAAATAACAAGGTCTTCCAAAATTTTCCAAATTTAAATAACATCAATCAAATCCTACTAATAAAAATATTTCTTCGGGGTCAATACAAACTATCTCCCCATATACAGTATATATCAAAGAACGACCGTTGTAATCATAATTTTCTTTTAATACATATACTATAGTGCCGCGCGCAACCTTTTTGAACATTCTGGCGTTTGGATCATAACACATTATATCACCTTTTCCTTGCACTGCATAAGCTGGAATAAGGGGCTTTTCAGGATCAGCTTCACCAGAAACCTGATCCAATATTATCTTTAACAACTCTTGCGCCCCAGATAATTTCTGCTTGGTCATATTTTAACTAGCGCTTAACAAGCGTAAAGATGCCTCCGCATTGTTTCTGTCAATCGATTGAAAAGATAAAAGATACAAATTGTTTAGTTCTATAAAAATATCATCTTCTTTTTCTAAGAAATAATCTTTATTATAAGATGTCCACTTTATGATTACACTTGTAGAGTTTGTATCTACAACTACTCCGGTCTTTAAATGTAGCCCATTTATTTCACTGGCTACTAAATCTCCAAGCTTAAAACTGTACATTCTGATAATATAACATAAATAAAATAATTGTCAAATTAAAATATTTCTAATGCCCATGCCACAGCAACACCCATGAATGTTTGCACCACCATAAACATGGTGACAGCTTTTGTTTTGAATTCTTTTAATTCTTCAATTTCTTCAAATTTAATATGCATCTGAGTAGGGGAAGCTACTTCATCAACCTTCTCTTTCCAAGCTTTGAGATCTTGAACTCGATCTTCTTTAGCTTTTAATTCTGTAAGCTGATTTTTGACGTCCTGCAACTCAGTACGTAAACTATCGATACCTGTAGCCATTAACTCAAGTTGCTGTAAAACTAATTTTGAGTAACCCTCCCAGCCATTTCCATTATCAGGCATTCTGAACCCTCCAATACTAAGTAGTAAATTGTTAGCGACTAATCAAATGTGTATTGCGACCGTTTCAAATATTGAGGACTTATTACACGATATCATCTGCATACTTCACTTTTCTTGCCCTAATTTTAATCTGTGGATATCGTCCAGCTAAGGAGTTAACCTCCTCTACATTTTTTCCAGAGTCGTCAAAGAACAAAACATCGGTGGCGCCGGCCTCTATCCGATCGGCTATCCAGGCTGATTTATCAGCAGGATCTGAACTCCCCAAAAGCGCAAATGTGATCTTTGATGTATCAAGTCCAATACTTTCGAGATACCCGCGAATTGACTCCTCTGCCGACGGCGCCCTCGCTGTTAAAATCGCAATCTCCCGACCGTCGGTTCCAGCGTTTAAAGCATTCCGTATAATATTAGTTATTTGTTTGATTTCTCTTGGGTTGATTACCTCGTCAAACTCTGAAAAGTCATATTCATAATTTGGTTCTACCTCGTGGGTTGCATACTCACCCGGGTCCATTGTAATTTTTTCACCAGTATCTGTGGTGATATAAATATTAGAATCCGACTTTGCAATTGTATCATCAAAGTCAAAAACACGAAGTTTCGATTCATTCATATACTTTCGCCAATTTTCAAGCAGGAGTTTCACTTATCACTCCTATGGTATCCGGTTTTCTTTTTACGCAGACCCCAAGCAGTTCTACCTTGATATTTAGATATGTCTACGTCAGCAGATGCTTGAAGAGCCATAAAAATTACTTTTGTCATCTCCATCATCATCTTAACATCGGCTAAAGCGTTGTGCCATTCATCTGTGCTAATCTCATAAGCTTTGGAAACAGGTCCCATTGAAGAAGTGACGTAATCACCGAACTTCCCAGTCATTGTAAGCGCTTGCAAAATGGTTTGTGCTCTTTCATCACCGCTATCAGCTAACGTTTTTATTAGCGAGTTATGCCATAACTTAATTAACATCATTGTATCAAATATAGGGTATTCCTGCATATTAACCGGTATATTATATAAATCAGCCCTCTTTTGGACGAAATCAACGTCAAATCTGGCATTTTGAGCCACTAAAACGGGATTTTGTTGACTTTGGAGATACTCAACAAACTGTCTAATAACATCCTCTTCATTGGGCATACCCTTCGGGTACTTCTCTTTATACTCATCGCTTGGCATGCCATAGCGAGTTAACTCTAAAGGGAACTTTGCTTTTGGGTCATCTGAAGTTTCAAACCCGGAAATTGTCTCAGGATTCAACTTGATCTTATCATAAAATAATCCCTGCTTGGCATCAACCTCACTAAACTGCCAATTGTCTGGAATAGCTGAAATGGCGCCAATTTCTGTTAGTTGAGCGATCTCTGGCTCAAACCCTGTGGTTTCTGTGTCAAAGAAAATCCAGGTATGATCACCGAAAGCCTTTAACTTCTCAAACAATTGTGCGATTGAAGACTCAAAGAAATCTTCATCCAAGATATATGACTCAGTCAGGAGATACCCTCGCCAATTTTCAAGTAGGAGTTTCATTTTTCTATAAGCTTTCCTGCATCTAGCAAACTTTGCAGTGTAGTTGGCTCTTTGGTGTATCTTTTACTCATGGCATTGGATTTAGATGCAAAGTCGCGACTTAAAAACTTTCCTATCACTGGTACTGTTGAATTTGTTGCTATATCTTGATTACAGTTATCATCATCTTGAGGGGTTAAGGTATTATTTTCGTCATCAAGCTGATGAGATTGTACATCTGCTCTGTTGCTTAAATAATATTTCCAAACTTTTCTAGCTGCTTTGGAAACAGTTCTTCGATCTGGTATTAAGCCTCCGGCTTTCCATGAAGCCCACTCGATTGCTACATCATATAATAGTGGGCCCCAGCCATCTTCAGCAGCTGCCCATGTCACCATCCACGCATCTCCGCACGGTGGGTTACCGATTTCATTGATTTCAATACGCCCTCTGATCGGAGATTTGTTTGATGCTTCGTATGCATCTTGGGAATAGGTGTATTTGTCACTTGACACCGTGCCGGCAGCTATATATTGAATGGTGGCTGAATGTTCATCACTCCAGATAAGGATTTCGACATCATCGGGAAGATCTCCAGGACCTTTTGCGCCTTCAGACAAGTACTCGCGCCAATTTTCAAGTAGGAGTTTCATATTAATTAAATAGCCCGAGATCTGTGATTACAAAACTTTTAGTCATGGGTCGCACCATTACATTCCCTGAGTGGACGTCCTTGGGTTGCCACTTTTGGTCATCGTGGAAGTATCGCATTGCAGCCATTAGCTGACGCGCCTCGGGAAATAGCTTTTCTATACTCTTTTCCGTGCGCCCTGCTATCGAAACTTGCCCGTGGCCTTGATGTATCGGAACTATTTGTTTTTCGATGCTACTCTGTATTGATTCTATAAGAGAATCTTTAAAAGCCTCTGGTAAAGAATCATACCAATTGGGATCCTGTTTTAAATATTCCATAGATTCCTCAACTATCAAATCAGATAGAGTCTGCGCAGGAAGAAACTCCCAATCAATAATCGACTCGTCATTATCGATAATTCTCTTTATAACTTTATTTGGAACCTCTATGAGAATTTTCTTCATAATATCTCGGGATCCCTGACTCAATATAAGATTCCCATATAGAGCAGTTGTTATAATATCATAAACCGCTTCGGGGTCTCTAAAAATTCTATCATACTTTTCGTGCCGTGATAAATCAGTATCTTTATCATTTAATCTGAATAGATCCGATTTGACTCTTTCCGGAACATCTTCAAGAACTTCCATGAGAATATAATAGTCTTTATCTTCTTCCACAACTTTATACACATCGGGCAGATACCTTGCATACCTTTCCGGCATCGATGCTTTGTTCTCCATCGCATACCGGTAGTTCCGGGCTTCTTGTTCGGACGTATCTGGTCCGCCATCTTTTGCGTGGGTTACAACTTTCATTGCGTTGCGTTCACCGGTTTCTTTGTTCTCAACCAAAAAGACTTCGCCCATTTGACCCTTTCCAAGCTTCCCAACGTAGTGAAAGCCCAGTTTATCGGCGGTTTGTTTAACGCGCGCTACAAACGCATCTTCTCGGGCTTGTGGGCTCCCAGGATCATAGGCGGTCTCGGCATTGTTAATATCAAATGAGCCCTCCTCATTTACAAACTTTCGCCAATTTTCAAGTAGGAGTTTCATATAATCGCCGCCACCCGACCCCAGCGAATTAAAGTTCTATTTTCTTGTAGGTCAGATTGCTCCACTTCGATTCCTTGCGTCTTTAACACCTTATAAATAATGTGTTTGATCGATTTCACTCGTTGCGGATTAAGAATAATTTTACTGATGCCGGCAAGACTGACGCCTTTCGCCGCAGGAGTGCCGGCAAGTTCGACCGCGTTTAAAATTTCGCCTCCTAAATTAATATCTGCTCCAATTGACCGCAGGACTTTCAATAGAAGTTGACCGACCTTTCTACGTTTGTCGTCGGGTAGCTTGAACATACTAAGATCAATCACCTCTTCCTTTAACAGACGATTCTCACTCACCATTTTGTCATAACCCATACGACGAAGTTCTTTCGCAAGTTGTTTATAAATTGCATCGGCGGTTTTTTCATCGACAATCTTGGCAATATTCCCAGTTAATTCAGATATATTAGTTTCATCACCTGCAAATCCACTAGTTTCAGGTATCACATCGATCCCATCTAGAAGCTTTGTAATTTCCCTTTCTCTTGACGAATGTTTGCCTTTTGCTCTTAAAAGTTTAATAGCTATTTTAGAGTATAGGATTGCAGGTAGTCCCACATTTTGCAGCCAAAATCCGGCCACTTGTAACGCACTCAGATCGGTAGCGCCACTGCCTATAGTTTTCTCAATTGCCTGCGCCACCGCTTCGACTTGGTCTGGTTCTATTTGTTTTATCGCGTCCACCGCGTCTTTGGCTAATTCGGCGACGTCACCCTGACCCGTGAGAGCATCACCCGAAGCTTTAGCAATATCCGTAGCTACCGTAGGATCTGCACCACCATCGATCATGGACTTTCTGAGATTGTCAATTGCATTTTGAGCGCTTTTGGCCATGCCTTTATTGTTTAACCTTTGGAGCTGGGGCTCCTGTACCCAGGTTTTCACTGCGTTCTCGATCGCGTCTTCGCTACCAGGAGTCATCTGCGCGTTGGTGAATCCAGGGATCTGATCGGGATTTCCTGTCATTGAATCGATCGCGCGCGCAAACTCGTCGGCGCGCTCGATGTTACCGTCCATGGATATCGAATCACCAAAAGCATCTTGGGCGCCCTGGGGCAGCTCCGCTTCAGTAAAGTGCCGCCCAACATCTGACAGTTCATAATTTTTGTACCTGTCGACCAGATCATATAGGGCCCGAATCAGCGCATTCGCCGCGGCTGGTTCCAATAGGTCTTTTTTGACACCATTAACAATACTATCGTATACCATCCAAATTTCTACAACTGCCATTCCAAATTCTGTGGTTCCTTTATTATTAGGAAAACCAGAATATTCGCTTTCTAGTTTGCCGCGGAGATCATCAATAAGTTTAATTGCTGGCTTTGACAGAGCTTTTTCAATTTTGTCTTTGTTGGCTGAATCGGCTTTTCCGCGTCCGACGATCTTGCCGCCTTTTTCCATTCGACCAAGTTTAGAAGCTAAGTGCTTAAGAGTTTCCCAAGCGCCGGACTCCATTAGTAAACCTTCAGAGAGGTTTTGATTCTTCATCTGACTCGTTATAAGCTGTTCTATTTGCTTGCTTTCAATATCAGAGAGTTCAACCTTGTTTTTACGTAATTCTGTATCGATTATCCCCCACAAACCGGGCGCCCCGGTCGGTCGATCGGTTGGACCGACCTTGGGCTCAGCAACTTGTGCCTCTGGTTCGGCTGTTTGCGCAATATCTGTAGTTAAATCTTTTATCGCCTTCTGAGCCTCGGGGTTTTTTGAGGCTTGAGCCTTGCTAACGGTCGTTTGGATCTGTGTAACAAAATCTTCTTTGCTATCTACGTCCGCCATGCCTAATTCTTGCGCTGCTTGCTGCACGTCTTCGTCTTCCCACTCTTCGATGGCGGCTTCCCACCCATAGCCGCCTTCAAATTCTTGGCCTCCGCGCGCGCGTCCAAGAAAGCTTTTTAACGCATTAATTTCTTGTATTAACTGATTCAATTCTGCTTCGGTTAAAATGTCTGCACTTTCATGTATATACTCTCTCCAATTTTCCATTAAAAGTTTCATGATATAAACCTTCTCCAGTTTCCAACAAGTTGTTCACTGATATCTCCGATCGGATCCACCAACATAGCCTCGCCATTTATCTCAGAGAGTGTTTTTTCAAAAACTGCTCGAAGATTATCTTCATCATCCATATCGCCTTCGGCCAGGTCTCTAAATAACCCAACACGTTCGTCAGGATCATCAGCATTGATCTTAAACTGAATTTGTACAACAGCCTCTTGTCCACTCTGAGTGACAGTGTAATGAGCTATATCGAGATAATATTCGGTTCCCACTTCGATTCTTGGTGCTGCCAGGAGATTGGCTCTCAATAACATCTTATATTCGCGAGACTCTAACAATTTAACTAATACTTCATAGCTTATTCCTACAGCTTCTGGATTATATTCGAATGAGTATGAAGCGTAAGACTCATATGAATCGCTATAATTTCCGTCTGTTTCGAGATCCCACTCATATGATGTGATATCGCCGTCTTCAATTTCCATAGCTAATTTAAGATACTCTCCGCCTTCCATCCAACCTTCACGTTTTAAAAATTCTTCGATGGTAGCTTGAAATGCATCGCGCTTGTCATCCATTTCGGTATCAAGCTCAGCACACAGCTGCCGCAGCTGTTCGGGATCATAAAGTGCACCGTCGCCCTG